>Ga0123352_10000126_pt1 | contig 88094 bp, 75 predicted proteins | sample TergutLab28metaG_FD_89700 | JGI IMG/M metagenome (GOLD analysis project Ga0123352, IMG submission 89700) | Labiotermes labralis P1 segment gut microbial communities from Petit-Saut dam, French Guiana - Lab288 P1 | ecosystem: Host-associated > Arthropoda: Insects > Digestive system > Gut ...
GGTGAAGCCATGTCTGCATATGAGATAATTGTTGTTATCTTTTTAGCATTGACATTTTTTATGTCGCTAATAAGGTTTATGATATATCTGGCAGATACGTTTTCTAAAAGAAAATAACCGCCCTCGGGTAGAGTAGGCGATTATTTTAATAATCCACAAACTTTATACCAACCGCCTTGCGATTGCCTAAGAGTTCGGATGACCTCCGGACTCTTTTTTATTATTATAACAAAAATCTTATCTTTATGCAAGAAGTTTTTGAAAATCAAATTATGCGGTCTGTGTTTTTGAAGATTTTACCTCTATAATTAATCAAACAATCGCCCCCAAAGCTCCGTCAGGAAAAACCGGGGCCGCACAAGTACATCTTGTGTTTCTTCTAAAACCTCCACAACCTCCGCCTGCGTAATTTCCATCAAACACATAGGAGGGAACATCACGCACCACCAATTATTGCCAAATCCGCTTCCAACAACAATTTGCAGGGCTTCATAACGCCCCTGCGGAAATATTATTCCCGCATAGCTCATAACAGGGAAGTTAAGGCTTGTTAAATTTGCCGAAACATCATGGCGGCTGTGGTTTTCAATAATAATTTGATTGGCAATATTCTCTATAGCGGGCAAATTTTCTGATATTATACTGCGGGCCTCATGCATGCTTGATGCCTCGTTTACAAGCTCATTCATAAAATGCCACACCCCATCACGCAAGGCCAGTTTTAAGGCTTGTTCCGCCGGTGAATTGGAATGTGCAACTATATGCAAGCGCAGTACTTGATTGTGATGTATGGGCGCAGAGCTTCCTCTTGCGGCCAAGGATACAGAATATAGAAAGACCCAAGCCAGCCCAAGTATAATTGCACCCAAAACAATATGCTTATTCTCTTCAAACCAATTTTTCGCTTTATGCATAGTATATCCCTCCATGCAAAGAGCATTGACATCAATTAATATATCTATACACTATTTTTAATTGCGTCAAACTGCAACATGTCTGCAAAAAAATATTGTGATTCATTTGTACATATGTTATAATGAAAAAAACGCCATCACATATATAATAGACATATCCGTTAAACTGCTTCACACAATTGTCTAATATGTAATGTGCTGAAAAACGAAAGGAGAAAAATAATGAAAAACTTAACAAAACGATGCGCTGCATTGGTAATGGTCTTTGTAATGGCTTTCGCTTTTGTCCCTGCGGCAAATGTGTTTGCTCAAGAGGGGCCTTTGGCACAAATTGAAATACAAGGGCCGGACGGCAGCGCTGTAAACAGCGTTGATATTGTCACCGGGGCATCTATGGTATATAATTTATTGCCGCTGGATGCTGAAGGAAACATCTACGGAGAGTATGACGAGAGAACAGATGCCCTGGACCGCGGCGATTACCTGTGGTTTGGTGAAGAAGTGACATTTGTCCTGGGGATGTATATTGACGGAGAGCTTTACATAGGCGACAGATTTGCCAACGGCCCGTGGGGCGGTATTCGTGCAGGCTGGGGACGCAGAAATTTCTTATTTGTTCATCTTAGCCCTGAGAATAACCGTACTGATGTAAGCCTTATTGAGCCCGGAAGTTATGAATTCTATGTATTTGCCATAAGCGGCAACGCCCCTATGCCTAATCCGCTTACGGACGGAGCGGTTCATTACAGCGAATTTCCTTATTTGGAAGGGGCTGTTCGCACTGCTTTTACCGTGAATGTGCTGGAAGATGAAGTGTTGCCGGAAGTTGACGAAGAACTTCCTGAAATTGATGATACGGGGCTTCCTGAAATTGAAGTGATAACAGTAAATGCCACACCTACTGCGCATTCTATTTTTGTTAACGGCGAAGAAGTGGCTTTTAGGGCGTTTAATATCCAAGGCAGCAACTTCTTTTTGCTTCGTGACATAGCCTATGTGCTAAGCGGAACGCCAAGCCAATTTGAAGTAACTATAGGTGATACAGGATATGTAGAAATTACGACAGGAGTTGAATATACCCCTATAGGCGGTGAAATGGCTCCTCCCGAAACTACATCTGCTACAGCTACATTAAATATTGCAGTGCCTGTGTATATAGATGGGGAATCTGTTAATTTACTTTCTTACAACCTTGGCAATATCAATTTCTTTATGCTGCGCGATTTAAGCGAAGCCCTTGGTTTTGAAGTAAACTGGGACCCTGTAACATCAAGTGTATTAATATTGACACAATAAATGCTAACTATGCAAAACCCCCTTCTAGGGGGTTTTGCACTTTAATATTAATTTTTATTTTATCGAACCTGTATTTCCTATTGTCACATCCACATCAATTGTCACATCCATATTTTCAAAGCTCTCTTCCCAATCTTCCGCATATTTTTCATACAACTTCCATTCCTTTTTGCGCAATATCTCTTTTAATCCAAAACCGTCTACACCAAATTCATCGTGAAATACATTGATAGTTTCTTCGGTTTGACTATATATTTCATCGGCAAATTGCTGTTGTAATTCTGTAATCTTGCCGGCATCAAACAAAGAATCGCCCATGAATCTTGCCCCTTCTATGCTGCCCTTTGTATTAAGCCGCACCAGGCAGTGCAGATGCCCATTTTTTTCATAAAAACTTATTTTTACCTTGCTTTTCTCAACTAAATAGGTCATGTGGCCTCTCTCTATATCAATAGATACTGATGCACCGGCGGCATTCTCCATCATCCATAAAAAGCCTTCCATCTTTTCTTCATCCACATATCCCGCAAGGCAAAAGTCCTTTACAACAGCCACGCCGCCTATGATAATTTCCTGCTCTTCCCCTTCGCCTTCCAAACTGATTTTAGGTATAACAACCGAATGGTCACTTTCTAAAGATGATATAAGCCTTTCCAAATCCAATTTAACCAGCCGTGACGCTGTATTGGCATTGTTATTATTATAAAAATTGGACAAATAAACGCCCAATAAGCCATGTTCGCTGGGTTTTGCTTCAAGAACATCCTCTGAACTTTTATCCGTTGACATTACAATAGCCTTTATATTAATCTCGTTTTTCCGGGAAAGAGTATCCACGGTTTCCCGCAGCATATCTTCGTCATTAAGCAAGCTTTCGCCCAACACAATGGCTTTTGTATGGCCATAATATACTGTTTCGCTTATCTTTGCACCTATCTGTTCCATAGCCATGGCAAGGCTTTCGCCATTTGCTTTGCGTTTTATTACTGGTGTATTTTCGCTGCCTCTCTCCATAGCTTCGGTGTCAACAATATTCATGGACACTTCAAAACGTGCGTCATCTTCCCCTGACGTATCTATGCCTATAGTAATGACAAAGGCCCTATTTTCCATTTCTACCCTATCCCAGTTAAATATCAGCAAAACAAATGTTAATAAACAGGCGGCGGCCAGTTTTGATACAAACCTAAAGTTTTTCATAACTAATCCTCCTGATTTTTGATATTATAAACAGCAGAAGGGGTATGGCCGCCATTGTAGCTATACCTAATGTGGCATTTATCAAATTAAAATAATCATAAACAGCCGCCAAATTCCTTGGCAGATGCGCAACTATGGCTATAACAGGGATAAGCCCCAGAATATAATATGTGTGACTGCCTTTTTTTACTGTATCTTTTAGTAAAAGCGAAGAGAAAAAAAGAGCGGCATTGATGGTTGCATATGCAGAAATTATCCAAAATGTCATAATAAGTGCGCCCTGCCTGTCTATAATGGAGCCGGGCAGGTTTATGGTGTCCATCATTTTAAGTACGGGCCACATTTGATGCACCAGATTCATGGGGCCGAAGCGGGCAATGGTTACAACTGTAACGACGGCCATAAATAAACCTATTGTAATAACAGACCCAGCCATTGATTTCGTAAGATTTTTGGGGCGAGATAAAAACGGCCCTACAAGCAAAAGCACCTCTATGCCGGAAAATGCGAAAAATGCGGAATAACTGCCCAAAAATATATTTTCCGTACCTGATGTAAACATGGGCATAAGGTTTGAAAAGTCAATATCCCTGCCGGATATGCCAAACACAAAGATAAGCGGAAGAAGCACTACAAAAATAAGCACTTCTGCCAAGCGCGCCCTTGTTTCTATGCCTTTGGCGGCCCCAAATGCAGAAAGAGCCAGCATTGATATAAAAACCACCAAAAATGGCGTGGTGGGCAGCATGGTTTGTCGGGTTATCTCTGCAAAGATGCGCAGATTAAAAGCTGCCAGCAGCACCAGCCTAAGGCAGTATATAACTGCAATACACATGCCCAAAGGCTTGCCCATTATTTTGATTGCTATATCAAAAAAAGACATTCCTCCAAATTTGCGTGTAATATTTGTGATTATATACACCGCAACAACTACATACAAAGTTGCCAAAAGCACGCTAACCCAGCCGTCAGCACCTGCATTTTCTGCCACATGCCGGGGCAAAGCAGTGACGCCGAAGCCGAAAATTTCTAAGAAAAGCAGGGCTTGAAGCTGGCGCAGGGATATTTTGTTGTTTAATGCAAAGCGTGAGTCTTTATAATTTGTATTTGTCATCTTTCCTCCGCCAAATAGTATTGTCATAGTTATTTGACTTAAGAATCGCATCGGTTTACGCGCGAAATACCCTTGGAGTGCTTGGCTGTTTCGTGCGGAGCTTCGTTGTTCTTAAGTAAAATACTTATATATCTATCTATTTTGTCGTATAAAGTAAAAAATATACTATTCTTACTTGCGGAGGTTTTTTGGTTATCGGAGTTTACCCGGGATGATTTTTTGAAGATGATGGCGAGGAGAGAAGGATATAGTAAGGCGGAGATTATTACTAGATATTGAAAAACTTTTTTAACTTTTTTCAAAAAACCTCTTGACATACGCATAAATAGTGTGTATAATGATATTAGAAGGAGGGGCAATTATGAGAGTAAGAGAGATAATCAAAGTTCTCAAAAAAGATGGCTGGTACGAGCTGAAAGGAAAGCCTGGGTCACACAGACAATTCAAACATCCGACCAAAAAGGCAAAGTAACCGTATCAGACCACCCGGGAGACATTGACCCCACAACCTTAAAAAGTATCAAGCGGCAAGCAGGACCGGAATAAGCCCTGGCTTGTCCTGTCAAGGAGGTTATATTGTGCGTAAAGTTACCTATTATGCGGTATTTGAGCCAAGCGTGAATGGTGGTTTTGCCGTGTATTTTCCAGACTTAATGGGCTGCACAAGCTACGGAAAGACTTTTGATGAAGCAGAGAAGATGGCAAAGGAAGCTCTGGGATATCACCTTTACGAAATGGAAAAGGACGAAGATGATATACCACAGCCGAACGCTCCGACGGACTTAGATATTTTTCCTGAAACCGCCGAGGGTTATGTTATATCATCCGTCTCTGTTTATCCAGAACTTGTTAAGAACGAGCTGGACACTAGGGCCGTCAGAACAAATGTAACAATTCCTTCGTGGCTCAAAGAAGCAGCTGAAAAGGAAAACATCAACTTTTCACAACTCTTACAGGCGAGCCTTAAAGAACAACTGGGGATTGCAAAATAACAGAGCAGAAACCTAGCATCCGTAAGGGTGCTTTTTTCTTGCAAAAAATCCGTTAGTAGATGGGGTTATTGATAATGGGTGAAATCCGGAAAGACATAGAAGGTTTTGAGGGACTGTACAAAATCAGCAGCACAGGCAAAGTGCTGTCAGTCCGCAGAAACAGGCTGAGAAAACCTGTTGTAAATCACTATGGATATTATCAAATAGGATTAAGCGGAAACGGACCTCGCAAATACTTTTATATTCACCAGCTAATTGCGAGAGCCTTTATTGTCCCGATACCCCTCCGCATCCCCCACCTTCTCATCCACAACAGCAGTAGCAAAAAGCTCTTCTAAGTTTTGATAAATCTCATTTTTAATCTTATCTAACATAATGCATACCCTCCACTTTGGTACTGATAATTGGGAGTGGACAAGAAGCGGGTATAGTGATAAAATAACCACATGGGAAATTCAAATAAGAGCTGCCCAAAGTGCAGAAAATCAGAAAACCAAGTCAAAAAGGGTTTCAATCGTTCGGGTTCACAACGCTGTAAGTGTAAGGATTGCGGTGTTGCCTATACCCTTAGCCCGAAAAAACATGAATACTCTGAAGAAACAAAAACACTCGCAATGAAGATGTATTATTCGGGTGTTAGTGGTCGTGGTGTCGGAAAAGTATTAGGCATGAGCAAAGCTAACGTCTATAACTGGATTAAAAAAAGCCAATCAGACAAACAAAGCATGGATAAGTGAAGCAACTGCTCAAGAAGTCTATGAAATGGATGAGTCGTATCATTTCATAGAATGTAAGCCAACCCACGAAACACGTGAAAATGTTTATGTTATGACATTGATTAGCCGTGAGCCAAGGCAGATTGTGGGTTTTGATGTTGCAGAAGATAAGTCTCCAGAAAGATTACAAAGCATTGTTGATTCTGCACCCCAAGCGAAAAACTATTGTACGGATGGATATTTGAGCTATATAGATTTGGTGTATCCAGGCAAACACATCCGCAACGTCAACAACAAGAATGACACCTATACGGTTGAGGGCATAAATGCAGACCTTCGGCACTACATCCCTGTGCTTGCCAGACGAAGTCGCTGTTTTTGCCGTACCTTGGAGACCCTTATGTCTGTGATTGTTGTTTTTGTGGATGCCTATAATAAGTTTGGTGAAGCTAAACTCCGGTATAGGGTAAGACGTAAACTCAGTAATGAGAGTCGAGAATTGCCTTTTGGAGTCGTAGATTTTCTTTAGGTGTCCAATTGTCCACTCCCTGATAATTAAAATACTTGATTTCAGAAGGCCTCTTATGTATAATATTGCCGAGTAGCCTTCCGAGGCATGGTACTCCATAGCGGCTTATTATCCTGTGGTAGGGAAGGAAGCCGCTATGTTTATTTTAACATAATTAACTTACATTTAAAACAGCACCAATTCTTTTAACAGCATACATAGCATTATCGGTTAACTGCCTCTGCCAAGAATTTTGACTGGGTGCCCACTTAAACCCGTTTTTCTTTAGTGCGGTAATAAGTTCGGTAATTAGGTTTTATAAGTAGCTAAAAAAGATTATTTTGCGCTATTTACATTTTAAGCAAATTAATAAAAAATAACTACCTAAAGTTGATGGATATAGGATTTATGTGCATTTTGAGCAGATAATTCCTAAACCATGTGTCGGCCGGTTCGATTCCGTCCGGGCGAGATTAAGAAAAACTAATGAAAAAAATTCAAAAAGGTCTAAGAGCCTGTCTAAAATCCAATTTGAACCGATGCTGCACTACCCCAAGTCCCGGGATTGCAAAGTCAGTCATTTTTTCAGTGGTTTTCTGAAAAAATGATAAGAGCGTTAAGCGTAGTCCGACGATTGTGCGTTCTTTGAACAATCCAAAGGGAGAAAAAATTGTGTGAAGATAGATTTCAGACAGGCTCTAAGAACAGCCGCCAGAAATGGCGGTTTTTGTGTAAAAAAGGCCAGGAGAACTAAATTAATTATTCGCAGCTTGATTGAGCGGATAAATTAACTTCTGGATTTTTGCTTTGCGTTGTGCTATACTGTAGATGGTGATTAATATATGTTTGTAGATAAAGTAAAAATTAATATAGCAGGCGGCAAGGGCGGTGACGGCTGCGTGTCCTTTCATCGTGCCAAATATGTGGTAAACGGCGGCCCGGACGGCGGTGACGGCGGCAAGGGCGGCGATATTATTTTTCGCTGCGACCCAAATATGGCAACGCTTTTAGATTTTCGCTATAAAAGAAAATACACAGCCCAAGACGGCAAGGCAGGCGCAGGCGCAAAATGTTCAGGCAAATCTGCTCCCGATGTAATTATTGATGTGCCTGTCGGCACCATTGTTCGTGAGGCGTCAAGCGGTCAAATTATGGCGGATTTGACGCAGATTGGGGAAGAGCGTGTTCTTATAAAAGGCGGCAAGGGCGGCAAGGGTAATCAACATTTTGCCACAAGCCGCAGGCAAGCTCCCAGATATGCGGAAAAAGGCCGCAGTTCCAAGGCATATGAGGTTATTTTGGAGCTAAAAACTTTGGCAGATGTGGGGCTTATAGGTCTGCCAAATGTGGGCAAGTCCACTCTTTTGTCTATGGTCACAAATGCCAATCCAAAAATTGCTAACTATCATTTCACAACCCTTTCACCCAATTTAGGCGTTATGCGCAACAGTTACGGAGAAGATATAGTTATTGCGGATATACCCGGTCTTGTGGAAGGCGCAAGCCAGGGTGTTGGTTTGGGCTTCGACTTTTTGCGGCATGTAGAGCGCACAAAAGTCCTTATACATGTTATTGATGCAAGCGGCTTGGAAGGCTGCCCAACCGAAGCAATAGAAAAAATAAATAATGAATTGGCAAGCTATAGCGAAAAGTTAAAAGAACGTCCCCAAATTATTGCGGCGAATAAAATGGACATACCGGAAGCGCAGGATAATTTAGAAGATATTATAAAGTTTTGCGAAGAACGGGGAGTGAAGGTTTTTCCCATATCGGCCGCAAGCAATAGCGGGCTTGACAAGCTTATATCCGAAGCTTATGAATTGGTTAAGCAATCAGCATTAGATGTTACCTTCCAAGAAGATTTTACTGAATTTATGCCCGAAGATATTAACAGCACACCTTTTACTGTCAGTTTATTAGGCGAGGGTTATTATTTAGTGGAAGGCATAGGCGTAGAAAAGATGCTGGGATATACCAATATTGAAAATGAAAAGGGCAACGCATTCTTTCAGAAATACCTCAAGGACAGGGGCATTATTGCCGAATTAGAAAGTAAAGGAATTGAAGAAGGCGATACTGTTAAGATATATGATTTAGAGTTTGAATACTACAAGTAAGTAGGGCGAAAATGCTTAAATTGATATTAGATGTTGCAAAAGCCGACGAGCGCATCAGAGCGGTTAGCATGGAAGGCTCCAGGGCCGACCCTAACGCTTTAAAAGACCGATATATGGACTATGACATAAGCTTTTATGTGCCTGATGTTGCGCCGTTTTATAATAATCCCGAATGGGCTGTAGACAAATTCGGAAAGCCGCTTATAATGCAGATGCCGGAAGCCATGCGAAGACCGGACGGGGGCGGACATTTCAACTATATGATGATATATCCTGACGGAAATCGTCTTGATTTAACTTTTCGGTCAAATAAACATAAATGTGACGGCGAACCTTCAGTAATTCTTCTGGACAAAGACAGCGGCAAAGGCTTTATACCGCCGCTTCCGCTTCCCAGCGATACTGTTTATCACATCGCAGCGCCAACACATTTAGATTATCATTCTTGCTGCAACAACTTCTGGTGGTGCCTTAACAATGTAGCTAAGGGCATAGCAAGAGATGAACTGCCTTATGTAATGTTTATGCTGAATGAAGCGGTACGTCACGAATTGCATGATATGATAAGCTGGTATATAGGCATAATACACAGTTTTGATATTTCGGTTGGCAAAAACGGCAAATATTTCAAGCGTTATCTTTCTGATGATTTGTATATGCTCTATGCAAATACATACAGCGGAAGTGACTATGAAGATATTTGGCATGCTGTAGATGTAATGTGCGATTTATTTCATATTCTTGCCGTAGATGTCTCTGCACATTTCGGCTATGAATACCGGCAAGACGAAGAGAACGGCATTAGGGAGTATTTAGGGATGATAAGATATGCAGAAAAGTAAAACCGCTGTTTATTTATCGGAATTAAAGCGGAAAATCAGGAAGTTAAAGCAAGCAGAGAAAGATATTCGGTTTAGGGGCAGCATAAATAATAATGCTCCGCTAATTTGGGACAACTTTTTTGATTTAAGCAATGCATCCGCAGAAAGCGGCAAATATACGCTGGAAAAGCTAGCAGATATGAGCAGCGAAGAATACGATATTGCAGTAGATGAGTTTTTTGCTCGTGTATATTATGTATTTTACAGAGAAAACGGCATAATAGATGTAGAGTTATATGACCCCTCAGTACTTGGCTTGCTTGGTTTACCGCATGATGCCGATGAATCTGATGTAAAGCGTAAGTTCAGAGAATTGGCTAAAATTCATCATCCCGATGCAGGCGGGGATGCCGGAAAGTTTGTGGAATTAATGAAAGCGTATAGAGGATTAGTGAGTACTAATTAAAATGGATAGGAGAAATATATGTTAAACAGCAAAGACAGGGCATCTCTGCGTGCTATGGCCAATAAAATTCCAGCTATATTCCATTTGGGCAAAGACGGCATTACGCCGGAGTTTACAGGCGGCATACGTGACGCCTTAGAAGCCAGAGAGCTTATTAAAATTGACGTACTTAACAATTGTGAAATGGAAGCAAAAGAAGCAGCAGGAATTTTAAGCGAACGCACAAATTCCCAAGTTGTACAAGTGATAGGCAAAAAATTTGTGCTGTACAGAAAGTCATATACCAAGGCCAAGAAAGGGAAGGAGGGCATATTATGAAAAAAACGGCGTTAATGCTTGCTGTAATTATGCTGTTTACGGCCATTATGCCTATGCAAACCCATGCCGCAACTTTAATAACCCTGCCGTCAAATACTACGGCCAGGGTAATTGAAATTATTGATGTTAATGCCATACGTGTACGCACTTCGGAGGGCGATGCCCTTGTGCGCCTTATCGGCATACATCCAAGAGGCAGTTTGGAAGCCAGAAACTTTCTTGCCAGAGAAATTATGGGAAATTATGTTACGCTGCAAAGAGACTTAAATATACCGGACACTGACCGATGGAACAATATGTATGTAGTGTTTGGTAACAGACTTATTAACAGCGAATTAATTCTTACGGGCTATGGACGCCTTAATGAAGCCCATTCCGCTGCGCAGCACTTTAACCAAATACAGCAAGGACATGTTATAGCAAGGGATGCGGGCCTTGGCGTGTGGGCCGCAGATTTAGACCCATACAATATCACCCGCCTTGGCGAACGTTTAAATATCAACACCGCAACCGCCCATCAATTTATGCACTATTTTGGCGCAACCGAAGCGCAAGCCGCAAGCATATTAAATTTCAGAACACAAGCCGTATTCCAGCATATTAACGATATAAAATTTGTGCCGGGCATAACATGGGGGTTTTTTGCGACAAACCGCCACAGAATGACAGTTTCCACCAATATGAATACCGCCAATGTCTATGAGATATCTACGCTTCTGGACATTACGCAGGCGCAAGCGCAGGCCATTGTAAACTCCCGCAACCATACAGCCATCACAGACCTGCAGCAGCTGTTTGCAAGAGGACTTATGGGCGCAAACCAGCTTACAAGCAATCTGCCTTTTATTTCTGTAAATACAGTAGAAGCCATACAGTTTGCAAACCCCAATTTTAGGGCAAATATTAATTTAGCAACACATCCGCAGATGCTTCGGGCAGGAACATCGGCAATTGCGGCATCAAATATTATAAATCAGCGAACTATGGGCAATATGAGAAACACCCTGCACAACCTTGGTGACGTGCTTGGCTTGCCGGGCTTAAATTTTGACCAAATAAATGCCTTGGCCGACAATCTGCGTACTCACACCAATATCAACACAGCACCCAGAAGCGAGATAGAAACCCTGTTTGGTGCAGAAAATGTTCCGGGTTTAGTTGATGCAATAATAAGACAACGTGACTTTAGCGACATAAATCAACTGATAGACATTGTAGGCGAAGAAAGATTTGCCAGAATGGAGCCTTTTATATATGTCACAAGAGAAATTCCCGCTCTTACAAATATCAACACCGCATCCGAAGCGCAGTTGATAGAATTGGGCTTTTCTGCAAATGAAGCATGGCAAATCCGGCACAGACGTCCTCCTCTTAATCAGATTCTTGGATGGATGAACCAAGAAATGCTTGATAACAGCACACAGCGCACTAATATTAATACTGCTCCGGCCGGAGAACTGCTCACATTAAGCGAAAGAATGAATGAGGATATAATTACCAGAATTGTTCATTATAGAAATAACCAGCCTTTTGGAAGCATAGAGGAAGTTGAGGAATTTTTTGTAAGTATTAACCAATGGGAGATGTTCTTGCAGTTTAGAGCTTTTATCATTGTGAGATAAAACTTTTATTAAATATTTACGCTAAACAGCCCGCATAGGGCAAACGCATGAAGCGTTTGCGATTAGGAATTTTAGTTGATTTGCCTGGGGCAAATTTTCCTTAATTCCTAATTCCTAATTCCTCATTGGGCAAACGCTTCATGCGTTTGCCACGACAGCTCGCAATTTTGGGGCTGTTTTTTTTATTTTAATGTGCTATAATATACAGGAAATACTCAGACTATACTACTAAGGAGCGACATAATGGAAATTATTATCAATCACGGCATTTTACATATTATAGATAACGAACGGGGTCAGGTGGTTTTGTCCGAAACAGAGCTGGATTTGGATTCCGATATGGTGACAGAATTTTTAACCAAGCACATCAAAAAACTCTTGGGCAGCACCGCCGCAAAAGAGGCCACTTTTTCTGCCGAATCGCAAACATATGCCGTTATTTCAAAATATATTTCCAAGGAAATTGATTTTAAAGCTGTTTCAAGGGAATTATGCCAAAGTTTGGCCCAAATAATGCTTGAAAACGTCAGTATTCCCGCCGCCGATATACTAATATCCCAATTTGACATAAGCCACAGACCGCATCTGGCCATTTTTAAACTTAACCACAGCGTTTTTTATACCCATGAGGTGAAAAACGGCGAAAACCATATTGTCAAAAGCACTACAGCACTTCCTTTTGCGGGCGGGAAAGTCACGGAAGCTGCCATAATACCTTATGACCCCATGGTTATTAAATTAATGGAAAAACCTCATAGCATATCCGGCGAGGAAATTAATTACTTCTCTGAAATATTCCTTGGTGCCGGTTGTGAAATGTCTAAAAAAGAGGCCGTAAAGCTGATAAAGGACATATTGAAAGACATTGCCGATGAACATTGCGGCGGCGACCCGCTTGTGGCAGGCAAATTCCATCTGGCCCTTATAGAAGAAGCCTTGGAAAACGACGGAGATGTACGCCTGGAAAGCGTTGTAAGACATGCCTTCGGCGAAGAGCCTTACGGCAAAGAATTTTTAGATGCCGCAAGAGAAGCCGGACTTGGGCAGGATATATTTTTCGGAGACAAATTTGCACAAAAAGAATTTGGTTCGGTTAAAATAAAAAGTGAAAACGGCATAGAGCTGAAATTTCCCATAGGACTTTTGGATGATTCTAATATTATCCAATTTGAACAAAGGGCAGAAATTCAAAACGGAAATTATATAGTTAATATTAAGGATATGTGGAAAAGCTAATGTTTAAAGACGTAAAATGTCATGCTATTGTTTTGGCGGCAGGAAAAGGTAACAGATTTGGGTCGGATATTCCTAAACAGTTTATGGCTTTAGGAAAGAAGCCCGTGGCTGCGCACTCTTTACAAGTATTTGAAAAAATGGAATGCATTGATTCAGTGGTGCTTGTAACTTTGGAGGAATATATTAATTACTGCAAAAAAATAGTTTATGATTACGGCTGCAATAAAATCTGCGCCATCGTACCCGGGGGCAAAAGTCGGCAAGAATCTGTGTATAATGGAATTAAAGCCCTGTCCGGCAATGAACATGACATTATCATAATACATGATAGCGCAAGACCTTTCATTAAAGCTTCGGATGTGCTTAATACAGTGGAAGCGGCATATGTTCACAAGGCTGCCGTTTTGGCCTTACCCGCAACAGACACTGTAAAACTGGCAGATGACAAAATGTTTACAGCACAAACACTTTACAGAGAAAAACTATATTTGGCACAGACACCCCAAGCTTTCCGCAAAGATATTCTGGTAAAAGCCCATGAAAACGAAAAAGAAAGCAGCCTTTCGGCCTATGACGATTGTCAGTTGGTAGAAAAAACGGGCATAAGGCCCAAAATTATAATAGCAAGCAACAAAAATATAAAAATCACCCATAGTTTTGATTTGGAATTTGCAGAATTCCTGATGGAGAAAGGGTCGGATAATCTTGTTTAAAAATATGTCTTTGGGACAAAAGCTTTTAACGTCATTTGTATCTGCTGCGGCCATTTTTGCCCTGTTTGCTGCATTTACGGCATTTTTGATGCAAAGCACATTTTCTGTTGACACACAGACTGCTCAAAATGCATCAGCAAATCAGGACAGATTGTGGGCATTGGAACGCAGGTTCTCGGAAATAAGGCGCATGACGGCTGCGGCGGCTTCTTCAAGAAATACACAGGATGCAGGCAGAGCAATTGCCGCCGTCAGTGCCGAAGTAGGCAATATGTTAAATGATTTGAATTTCATAAGAGGTTTTCCTGCTCCCATGCTTCTTACACAGCAATTCTCTGTAATGGAACAGTCTTTAAATCAGTACAGAAACACCATGCAAGGCATTTCCGCAGAGCCGATTCAGGCTTTTATCAGTGAAATAGACTATTTTTTGACAAATGCAGAGCCTAATTTAGCCGCAAATATCAATTCAGCAATAAACACCGGTCTGACACTGGCCGGTTCTGAATTAAATGCATCTATGCATATCGATGGTTTCGGAGCAAATACAGGGACTATTATACTGGTGGCAGTATTCTTTGTAAGCATAATATTATTAATAGTAATTTTTTATACACTGAATCAAAAGATTATAAATCCTGCCGCAAAACTTGCCGCCTTGTCTAAAAACCTTGCCGAAGGCAATTTCAGGGATGTTGAAAAATACAAGTCCGGTGACGAACTCGGCCTTTTATCAGACAGCCTTAATATAATAGTTGATAATTTGGGTAAGTTAAAAACATTACAAAGCAATTTGGTTCATCATATCCAAAGGGGCGAATATGGCGGGACTTTGCCTGAAGAGCAGTTTCCCGGCGATTTTAGAGAGCTGGCCGCTGCAACCAACGGCATTATTGCGGGATTTGAAAATGAACTTGACACAATAACATCATCCATAGAGAGATTTGCAAACGGAGATTTTGCAGCAGTATCCCGCATGCGGCGCAGTAATAAGTACAATTCATCAGTTAATGATATGTCCGTTTCACTTAAAGCAACATGTTTTGATATTCAGAATATGCTTGCTTTGTCGTCCGCAGGGGACTTTAAAAATCGTATGGAAGTCAGCAAATACAATGGTGAATGGCAAAAAATTGCAATTGGTATAAACTCTTTAATAGATTCTGTTGCTATACCCATTACCCAAATGAAGTGTGTATTGGATGATGCCGCTTCCGGCAAATTTGATGCAAAGGTTACAGCGGAAGCAAAAGGTGATTTGCTTAAATTAAAAGTTTCAATAAATAATGCATTTGCAAATTTAACAAAATACCTAAAAACCATAACAGAAAGTCTTAAAGATATAGGCGGCCGTTCCCGCATTTCTTTGGACTTGCCGGGAGATTTAGCCCCTATAAAAATTGCTTTATCAGAACTTAATGAAAATGCAGGGCTTAAAAACAGCGCAAGCCAAGCCGCTGCATTTGAAACCCCATCTGCTTCCAAGACAAGAAGCACAAGCACCAACAGAAACAGGGACAGCGACGTAAAACGTTTTTCCGGCGCACCTAAAGTAGAGAATTTAGGACTAAGGGATAGAGGCCAGCCGGATTATACAAGGTCTGACTTTGGTAAATATTGATATGGAAAAATTAAGTGTTTTTGATGTTATAGGCCCAAATATGATAGGCCCCTCAAGCTCCCACACCGCAGGAGCTTTGAAGATTGCCCGGCTGGCGGCGGAACAAGTGCCGGGCAGCATTGTACAAGCCACATTCTTTTTATACGGTTCTTTTGCGGCAACTTACAGAGGGCATGGAACAGACAGGGCTCTTTTGGCGGGCCTTTTAGGCTTTAAAGCCGACGACATACGCATAAAAAATGCCTATAAACATGCGGAAGATGCGGGCTTGAAATACAGCTTCATAGCCGCGCCGCTTAAAGAAGAAATGCATCCCAACACCGTCGATTTGGTGCTTTTTAACGATAACCGCGAGATGTATGTAATAACCGGTGTTTCCGAAGGCGGCGGCATTGCACGCATTATACATACAAACACTAAGAAGGATGATAGATTTGGATTTTGGTAATGGCGCAGAACTGCTTGAAATATGCAAAGAACAGGGCATAACTATTTCTGAAGTTATGATAAAAAGAGAAATGGCCACGGCAGATTTAGTGCGCAGTGATGTAATAAACCGCATGCACACAGCCTATGACATTATGAAACAATCCATAGCAGAAGCTCTGGCCGCGCCAAAGAAGTCTATGGGCGGCCTTATAGGCGGCGAAGCCATAAAAATGCATAAAAGACGGCTTACTTCCAAGCCGGTTTGCGGAGAAATTTCATCAAAAGCCGCAATGTATGCCATGGGGGTTTTGGAAATAAACGCCTCTATGGGCATGGTTGTGGCTTCTCCAACGGCAGGTTCATCAGGCGTTATACCGGGCACTTTTTTGGCCATACAAGAAGAATTTGGTTTTACCGACGAAAAAATGGTGGAAGCCTTATTTACCGCAGGCGCAGTCGGCTATCTTATAACACGCAATGCAGCCGTGTCCGGTGCTGCGGCAGGATGTCAAGCGGAAGTAGGCTCTGCAAGCGCAATGGCGGCAGCCGCCATATGCAGACTTATGGACGCCGATGCAAAAACCAGCCTTTCGGCAGCGGCAATGGCCTTGTCCAATCTTTTGGGCTTGGTATGCGACCCCATTGGCGGCCTGGTGGAAGAACCATGCCAGAAACGCAATGCCATAGGAGCATCAAATGCCCTTATTTCTGCGGAAATTGCCCTGTCCGGCATTAGCTTTATTATTCCCTTTGATGAAATGGTGGAAGTTATGTATACTGTCGGCACTAATATGCCCGTTGATTTGCGGGAAACGGCAATGGGCGGCATTGCTGTTGCGCCTTCCGTTGCGGCCATTATGAAGGATATTAATGAAAAGATAGAAAGACATAAATGAATTAAAGTTAAACTATAGGCATACTCTCACCCTCGGACCCGGGCGCACCCACATATCTCCTGCTGCCCAAACTTAAAATAAGCATCTTTTCATTAACGCAATAAACAGCAATCTTATCTCCTGCATCCCAGCGCATTGTATTCATTAACTCTTTAGACAAAAGTATATTTCCGTCCCAGCCAATTACATCTACAATTCTATTAACAATTCTATCTACAGTATACTCTGCATCTCCAAACATTTCATCCAATTTTTGCAGAATTACTATTTCGCCTATGGGCGTTAAGCTAATGTCTGCATCTCTCATAATTCTGAGTTTATCGCAAAGTTCACTGTGCAGCGGTAGTTTGCCGAATTTGTCGATGTCTGATTTTTCGATTGCTATTGAATTATAGCGTATCATAAAAAAATCACTCCTTTTGGTCTGGTTTTGTTTTTGTCAAGGCTAAATTATTTGGCTTGACAAATGGACCTAAGAGAGTGTATACTTTTCTTAGGTCTAAGTAAGGGCCTGGTTGTGCTTGTCCGGGGTTTGACGGTGAAATCTATTTCCGGGCAAGCACGTTTTTTACGCCCTTTTTGTTGTATAGGGATTGGCTGAATGCCATCCCTTGAAATACACATCTCCATTTTATAACAGCTTTTTACTAATGTCAAGAATTTTTTTCTATTTTTTTATTTTACCCCTTGACATAGTATAGGGGGGTATAGTATAATAATATAGAGGTGATAAAATGGAAAACTTATCAACATCCTATCGGCCTAAGAGCGTAAGTCATGAGCTTGCATGCCGACTTAACCGTATAGAGGGCCAAGTTAGGGGCATAAAGGCCATGATAGAAAAAGATGCTTACTGCGACGATATACTGGCTCAAATAACCTCTGCGCAATCTGCTTTAAACGGCGTGGGTAAGATACTTTTGGAGAGCCATATAAAAACATGTATATCCCCTCGCCTTGCAGAAGGGGATGAAGATGCCGTAAAAGAAATGATTAAGTCAATCGGGAGGATGCTGTAAAATGGAGAACATGATACTTAATATAAGCGGAATGTCCTGTGCCGCTTGTGCTAAAAGCGTGGAGAGGGTAAGCAAAAAACTGGATGGGGTTACAGAAGCTAATGTAAATTTTGCGTCAGAAAAGCTGTCCCTTAGTTTTGATGAAGAAAAAATCACGCTGGATGCCGTTATTGCCGCTGTTAAAAAGGCGGGTTTCGGTCTTGAAATACCCACGGGAACAAGAATATTTAAAATAGAGGGCATGACCTGCGCCGCTTGTGCCAAGAGCATAGAAAGAGTAAGTAAGAAGCTGAACGGTGTTACAGAAGCAAATGTAAATTTTGCCGCCGAAAAACTGCATCTCACATACAACACCAGCCAAATATCGGTGGTGGATGTAATTAGGTCTGTTGAAAAGGCGGGTTTCCGCTTGCTTGAAGAAGAGAGCGTGGATGTGGAAACTGCGCGCAAGGCGCAAGAAATTAAGCAGCTTAAACGGCGGCTGATAATTTCTGTCATCTTTACTTCGCCGCTGTTTATAATTTCAATGGTGCCGCATTTTCTTGACTGGATGGGTTATTATGCTTTGCATCACTGGATTATGCACAACTATCCGGCTGAAAATACGTGGATACAGCTTGCCTTAACACTGCCTGTTGTATGTATAAACTGGCCGATATACAAAAGGGGCACTATGGCTATTATAAAGCGCAGCCCCAATATGGATTCGCTGATAGCCAAAGGCACAGCGGCGGCATTTATTTACAGCTTATATCTTACATTTGCAAATAGCTTTATGCAGGGGCATTATGAGCCGTATTTTGAAATAGCCGGTGTTATTTTGACACTTATAGTTTTGGGCAAATATATGGAGGCTATAGCCAAAGGCAAAACAGGCGAAGCTATAAAAAAACTTATTGGGCTTGCGCCTAAGACAGCTTGGATTATCCGCGGCGATACCGAAGTGGAAGTATATGTTGATGAAGTGAATGTGGGCGATATAATTGTTGTGCGCCCCGGAGAGAAAATGCCGGTGGACGGTGTTGTTGTTGAAGGGGAAACAAGCGTGGATGAATCTATGCTTACGGGCGAATCTATGCCTGTTGCAAAGGCGGCGGGCGACCCCATAATAGGTGCAAGCATCAATAAAAACGGCTCTATTAAATATCGTGCCACAAAAATTGGCAAAGACACTGCTTTGGCGCAGATTATAAAGCTGGTAGAAGAAGCGCAGGGTTCAAAAGCGCCCATAGCTGCGCTTGCTGATGCAATTTCTGAACGCTTTGTACCCGCCATAATCATAATTGCTATTCTCTCTTTGGCCGGTTGGTATTTCTTGGGCGGCGAAACGCTGTGGTTTTCTATGCGTATATTTATTGCCATATTAATTGTAGCTTGTCCATGCGCATTGGGCTTGGCAACTCCCACATCTATAATGGTTGGCACGGGCAAAGGTGCAGAAAACGGCATATTGATAAAAAGCGGCGAATCTTTAGAAACTGCATATAAAATAAAGACTGTTGTGCTGGATAAAACAGGTACAATAACTGTAGGTAAGCCGCATGTTACCGATATTGTTACTGACGGAAGCTTTGACGGCAAAGAAATTCTGCGCTTGGCCGCTTCTGCCGAGAAAAAGTCAGAGCATCCATTGGGCGAAGCCATTGTAAATAAAGGCATAGAAGATAAAATCGAATTTGCAGAGCCTTCTGCATTTAACTCTATTACAGGCCAAGGAATACAGGCGGCAATTGAGGGTAAAGACATATTAATAGGCAATAAGCGTTTGATGGATGAAAATAACATTGAACTTTCAGGTTTTGCGGACGATTCCGACAGGCTTGCGGGTGAAGGGAAAACTCCTATGTATGTGGCTGTTAACGGCACACTTGCAGGTATAGTGGCCGTTGCTGATATTATTAAGCCCGAAAGCCGCAAAGCAGTGGAGCAATTGCAGAGCATGGGAATAGAAGTTGTTATGATAACCGGCGACAATAGGCGCACGGCGGAGGCTGTTGCTAAACAGGCCGGTATTACTGAAGTACTGGCGGAGGTTCTTCCGGGGGATAAGTCAGAAAATGTTAAAAGACTGCAGCAAAGCGGCAAGAAGGTGGCTATGGTGGGAGATGGCATAAACGACGCCCCGGCTCTTGCTCAAGCGGATGTGGGTATTGCTATCGGCAGCGGCACAGATGTGGCTATAGAGTCTGCAAATATAGTGCTTATGGGCGGTGAGCTGACCGGCGTTGTAGGAGCTGTTAATTTAAGCCGAAAAACCATTATAAACATCAAGCAAAACCTGTTTTGGGCATTTATCTATAATGTGCTGTGCATACCAATAGCAATGGGCCTTTGGTATTTGGCGGGCGGGCCGCTCTTAGACCCTATGATTGCGGCTATTGCTATGTCGCTGTCTTCCGTGTCGGTGCTTAGTAATGCTTTGAGGTTAAAACGGTTGAAATTGACGTAATAAAACCACATAGTAATAAGCTTATATTATCGTAGGGGCGGCCACAGGCCGCCCCTACGATGTTTTGCTTAATATGCGCCGAAAAATTCTCTATCTTAATGACATGCGTTTCTTCAGCAAATAGTATGTCACAATAAGAGCAACGGCAGAAAAAGCAACAGCAATACCCAATTGGAAAATATCAATAAAAACAGGCCAGCCAAATTCCGGGTCATAAAGAACAATTCTGCCGTATTGCAAGCCCACAAGCGGCATTTCTTGATACCACTGGCCATTCCAGCTCTGCATTTCACGGCTTCGTGAGGTAATTTGGTCTGTAGACCAGATAAAAAGCCAGCTATAGCCAAACCCTATAACTCCCGAAATAACACCATGCACTTTCTTGTTTGCAATTACGCTGTTTGCAAGAGTTATGCAGAAAAACAGCAGAGTGATGAAGAAAAGGGCCAGCCAATTTATATTTATCAGCATAAGTATTTCTGATACGCCAATGCGTGAAATAATTCCGCTGCCGTGTATGTCTTGCACGGCTGTACTCCACAATATTATAACCGAAACTGCCACTGCTGCCATCATAAAATTAAACCATGCTATTGACACAATAAATTTAGATATCAGCAATTTACCTCTTGCAACCGGCAATGTAAGCATGGCATAGCCCGTTGGCCCAAAGAAATTTTTGCTGAAAAATTGGAATATCTGGGTTATACTTGCTATTCCAACACCAACAATCAGCAAAGCCAGTGCTGTACTCATTATACTTGAAAGCATCACGGCATTATCAATTTCTATGAATATAGGAATTGTGAACCGCAAAATAACAGAAACCCCAAGAAGTATAAAGGCCAGCGCAAAGAACACTTTGGCGGAAAAGCCAAAATCATATTTTAATACTTTAAGAAACATCTTAACCTCCTTAGCGCAATGACACACGCTTTTTCAATAAATAGTATGTGACGGCGATTGCTAAAGCAGACAGTCCGGCAATTAGGCCTATTTGAAAAATGTCGATAAAAACAGGCTCGGCAATGCTGCTCGTAACATTTAATGTGTCGCCATCCGAAAAGCCTCCAAATGTAACCCCATAAACTTCACCAACAACAATTCTGCCGTAGCGTATGCCTGTCATTGGTATATCACGATAGATTGTAAATGTATCTGTTCCGCTTCCGTGAGGCACTGTAATTTCGTGAGCAGAGCTATACGTATACCTTCTGCTCAAGAGGTCTATCAACCAAAAATTTAACCATGTATATGCAAAGCCTATAACGCCGGATATTACTCCGTGTATCTTTTTGCCGACAAAGATTGAGTGCGAAAGTGTTATGCAGAAAAACATAGTTGCTATCAGAAACATAGCTGTCAGAACAATTGTCATTATATTGATAAGTATAGGGAGATTAAACATATCCCAAAAATCATTGGCCATGGTACCTTCGGTTATAAACCATAACATAACTATTATAACGAAAACCGTCGCAATTGCCAGAAACACCCATATCATGGATACTATAAGCTTTGATGCGTAAACCAAAGACCGCTTTGCAGGCAGTGTAAAAGTTAAATATCCCGCATTGCTGAACATGCTTTGGCTGTAAAACTGAAAAATCTGCACGATGCTTGCAATGCCTATACCAACGAATGATAGCGAAGCGACTATCATAACAATCATGCCAAAGGGCATATCTTCTCCAATGGTTTCGGGCACCAAAAACATTATTGCCGTCAGCGCAACCGCTATCACTGCCATTGCTAAAAACGGTTTTGCGCTGTATGACAAATCATGTTTTATAAGTTTAGACAACATTTTTAAATACCTCCCTGAACAACAAGTCAAGCGAAGTGTTCTTGTCTTCCCTTATATTCTCCACATCATCATGCAGCACTATTTCCCCTTCTCTTAGAAAAATCGCCACATCCAATATGGGTTCTATGTCCGCAATAATATGGGTCGAGAGAAGAATCGCACCTTCTTCATTGAAGTTTTTCAGGATTGTATTTATTATAAATTCACGGCTTGCAGGGTCTACTGCGCCGATGGGTTCGTCCAGTATATAAAGCTTTGCACGGCGGCTCATAACAAGTGAAAGTGAAACTTTTTCCTGCATGCCTCTGGATAAGGCTTTTATTTTTTTATCCCTTGGAATTTTCATAGTATCCAGCATGCTTGCCGCTCTGTTTGCATCAAAATCTTTATAAAAGTCACTAAAAAATGCTATGGCTTGGTTTACTTTAAACCAATTCGGTATGTGTCCCACGTCCGGCAAATAAGCTATATGGTTATTGGCGGAAGGCCCCGGATTATGCCCCGCTATGGCCACATTGCCGTCATAGTCGCTGAATAATCCCATAATGGTCTTTATTATAGTGGTTTTGCCGCTGCCGTTAGGCCCAAGCAAACCCACTATCTTGCCCTTTGTCACATCAAAAGATATGCCTTTTACGGCATGCGTCCTGCCATATGTTTTATTAAGATTGTTAATTTCCAATATTTTTTCCAATGTTGTCATCCCTCTCGATATAATTTTTTACATAAGTCGGAATTTGGCTTTTTTCTATGCCAAAATTCATCATTTCTTCCACAAATTCTCCCACAATCCGGTCGGGAACACGGGTTTTAAGGGCCTCTATAGCCGATAAATCTTTTGTAACAAAGCGGCCGCTTGTGCGTTCGGTGTATAAATATCCCATATCCGTCAGTTTTTCCAGTGATTTTTGGATGGTGTTGGGGTTTACGCCGTAATACAGTGCCATAACCCGCACCGAAGCAACTTTTTCGCCGGGGGCCATTTCGCCCTTGGCAATGGAATTTAATATCCTGTCGATTATTTGTTGAAAAATCGGTTGTTTGCTGTCAAAGTCATTCTGCATAAGTCCTCCTTTCAATGTGTCACTGTATTAGTGTATTACTGTAATATCTATATAGTACAATAATACAAATCATTTGTCAAGCACTTTTTTCAAAAATTCTTGACAAATAAAAATGTTTCTAATACAATAGGATATAGGGGTATATCCTATTGTATTAGAAGGAGGATATTTAAACTATGTATGGTGATATTGACGCAATAAAAAGCCGCTTAAAGCGAATTGAAGGTCAAGTTCGCGGTTTAATAAAGATGGTCGAAGAAGATAGGGAATGCGAGGACATACTTGTTCAAATAAGTTCCGCTAAATCTGCTTTGCATAAGACAGGGCAGGTTATTTTGGAGGGGCATCTTCAAAACTGCGTACTTGACGGCATCCGCCGCGGCAACGAGGAAGAAGTTATAAAGAAGCTGTCGTCAGCTATAGAGCAATTTTCCCGCATAGTATAAGGGGTATATATAATGAAAAAAAGCAAACGTATTTCCGCACTTGAGCCGGGGACATTAATTCTTGGTATTTTTTTAGCGGTTTTATCCGCTGCTATTTGTATGCAAATTATGGGGCAGCTTGGCACAGCGCCGAACACCTCCTTAATTGGTGCTGTTTTAGTGATGATAGTTGCACGCATACCTATAATGCTTGCAAAAAAATTTAGGAATCTTGAGCGACAAAATTATGTTTTGTCCATTGCATCATCAGCCGGTTTTACAGCCGCCAACTGCGGGTTTGTAGCGGTTGCAACTATGTTTATCATGGGCAGAAATGACCTTATTGTCCCTATAGCCTTTGGCACACTTATAGGCAGCATAATTGCTGTATTTTCAATGGGCCGGCTTTTTGATTCAAAAATCTTTCCGGCAAGAGGTTCATGGCCTATGGGGCAAGCTGTTGCCGCAGCGGTTAAAGCCGGGGACGAAGGCGGCAAGAAAGGGATTGAATTGCTGCAAGGGCTTGCAGTGGGCGCAGTGGCCAGCTTTTTTGGCATACCCGCCGCCGGTGTAGGCATTGTGTTTATTGCCAATATGATTACCATGGCGGCACTTGGAGCGGGGATTATTCTCAGGGGCTACGGGACATACATTTTTAACGGATTTGACATAGGGCAGTCCGGTATTGCCCAAGGCATTATGATAGGAGCGGGTTTTGTAGCCCTTACTCAAATTATACGCAGTATTTCAAAGGGGAATAAAAAAGCTTTAACATCTCCAATATCTTCAACATCAGAAAAGCCGAAAGAAAGCGAATATGAAATAAAAGATTCTGACACAAAAAAATCCCTTTTAGCTTCAATTGGAATGTTTATTATTGGGGCTGTCGCTGTTGCACTTGTTACTGGCATATTCAGTGACATGGATTTGGTTATGTCCATTATATGGGTTATTTTTGCGGGAAGCGCTTCAGTTATAGTCATGATACTTGTAGGCACGGCATCCATGCACACAGGTATAGCCCCTGCTTTTGCCGTTGTAACCATATGCTTAACAATCGGTATGATGATTGGGTTTCCACCTGTGCCCCTGGCTGTTTTGGTAGGGTATATAGGCGCTGTGGGCATGCCGTTAGCTGATACAGGAATTGGCTTAAAAGCGGGATGGCTTATACGCAGAAACGGCGCAGATAAAGCTAATGAGCAATATGGGCGCAAACATCAAATTATTATCAAACAGCTTGGCGTAGTTATAGGCATTGCCATGTCTGTGGCTTTCGGCCTTACATTAGTTAATAACGATGTAATACCACCCATGAGCATTTTTTATGCCCGTACCGCTTTTGAGGCGGTAAACCCCGCATTGATAAGAGAGCTGGTTATTTGGGCTGTACCCGGAGCAGTATTGCAGGCTGTCTTTGGCAATAAGAGCGTAGGGCTTATGCTTGCCACAGGCCTGCTCATTAATAATCCTATTTTCGGAATTACACTTTTAGTTTCTATAGGTATTCGTATGATAGCCGGAACAAAGCATATGGGGATTCGCGGTCCCGGGCTTATTGCGGGTGATGGTCTGTTTGGCTTTGGGGCAAATATTATACGGGCATTTTTCTAAGAGCCTGTCTAAAATCTAATCTAAACCGATGCTGCGCTACCCCACGTCTCGGGGTTGCAAAGTCAGCCATTTTTCAGTGGTTTTCTGAAAAAATGATGAGAGCGTTAAGCGTAGTCCGACGGTTGTGCGTTCTTTGCACAATCCAAAGGGAGAAAAAATTGTGTGAAGATAGATTTTAGACAGGCTCTAAAAGCTTGCAAGCACGAATGCTATATGATAAAATCATCATAAATATATTTTAGGGGGTCTTTCCCGTGAACATGCGTTGGAATTTGGATGATTTATACACATCCTTTGAATCCGCCGAGTTTTTAGCCGATTTTGAGGCAGTAAAAAAAGAGGTAGCGCACGACTGCGCTTGGGCGGAAGAGAATTTTGCAAGCAAAGATGATGCAGGCTCAAAAATAGAAGCCTTTATTAACAAAGAAAATAACTCAAAACTCTTGCAAAAACTTAGCTCTTATGCGTCTTTAACCCGCAGTGTAGACGAATCTAACGAAGCGGCAAAGAAATACTCAGACCAATTGAGAATTATATTTGCAGAAACAGCAAAGCCCAGCGTGCTTTTCCGTTCTTATGTTGCAAGTATTGAAAACTTGGATGAATTGATTGAGTCATCACCCACATTAAAAGAGCATGAATTTCTTTTAAAAGAAATTGCAAACCGAAGTGCATATTTGCTGTCCGAAAAAGAAGAAGTGGCCATTGCAAAAATGCGCAATACAGGTTCAAATGCCTGGCTGGATATGAAAGACCAATTGCTTGCCACTATGAAAATACCCGTAATGGTTGAAGGGGAAGAAAAAATTCTGCCCTTGCCTGCCGTGCGCAATCTTGCCAATGATGCAAACCCCGAAACCCGCAAAACCGCTTATTTTGCCGAGCTTAAAGCATATGAAACCGTGGATAAAGCTGCGGCCGGGGCCCTTAATGCTATAAAGGGCGAGGTTTGGACACAAGTAGGCATGAGGGGTTATGAATCCCCAATACATATGACGCTGGTAAATTCCCGGCTTCAAAAAGAGACGCTGGATTCTATGCTGTCAGCTATGGAAGATTTTCTTCCGGCCTTCCGCAAGTTTTTCAGAAAAAAGGCCGAAATGCTGGGATATAAAAACGGTCTGCCTTTTTATGAATTATTTGCGCCTGTAGGCAGCGTTAAAATGAAGTTTAGTTATGAGGAAGCCAAAGATTTTATTATAGAGCATTTCACCACATATTCCAAAAAAATGGGTGACTTTGCTAAAATGGTATATGAAAACAATTGGATAGATGCCGAAGTGCGGGAAGGTAAAAGAGGCGGCGCTTTTTGCTCAAATCTTCATACAATAGGCCAAAGCCGTATTATGGCCAATTTTGATGGTTCGTTTACCAATGTTACCACTTTGGCGCATGAGCTTGGCCATGCATATCACGGTGAATGCCTTAAAGACCTTCCATGGTTAAAAACCACCTACACAATGCCCATAGCCGAAACTGCGTCTAATTTCTGCGAAACCATTATCACCGATGCCGCCATTAAAAAAGCAAACGGCGATGAAAAAATGGCTATTTTAGAGGCAGAAATTTCAGACGCCGCACAGGTTATTGTGGATATATATTCAAGATATCTTTTTGAATCCCGCTTCTTTGAAAAACGTCAGCAGGGACCGCTTTCTGTTGCCGAAATCAACGAGCTTATGCTGGGTGCACAAAAAGATGCTTACGGCGATGGTTTAGACCCGGAATATCTGCACCCATATATGTGGGTTAATAAGCCGCATTATTATTATGCAGGGCTTAATTTCTATAATTTCCCATATGCTTACGGACTGCTTTTTTCTAAAGGACTTTATGCACAGTATTTAACAGAGGGTGACAGCTTTGCCCTAAAATACGATAAACTGCTTGCCGCCACCGGCAGCAATTCTTTGGAAGACGTTGGAGATTTGGCAGGTATTGATGTGCGCAATAAAGAGTTTTGGGTGAATTCGCTTAAACTGATTGAGGCGAATATTGAGGAGTTTTGTAAAGGTTAAACACAACATCGTAGGGGCAGCTTGCAGCCGCCCCTACGATGTTGTGTTTATATATAATTTTTCAAAAATAGAACTTGCTTTCAATACAACACGGCCGCATCTGCGTTGCGGCCGTGTTGTATTGCTATTAAACCGTTTTTGAAAACAAGACATACCTTAATTGGACAAACTTTGTATCTAAGTCTTCTACATAAATTTCTTCTTGGTGGTCATATGCAAAGCCGCATTTTTGTATAACTCGTTTTGATTGCAAATTTTCTTTAAAGTGACCGCAGGTTATCAAATCTACATCCATATATGTAAAGCAATGGTTTATCAAATTCTTGGTTGCTTCTGTTGCTATACCCATGTTCCAATAATCCGGATGGATAGTGTATCCCATATCTGCACTTTTAAGGCGGCTGAATCTTTTATCATCTGCCGCCCATGATTTATGTAAACCATGAGTACCTATTACCTTCTTGTCATGCAAATGATAAATGGCAAGACATTCATTCCGCCACCAATCACTGCGGATAAAGGCCAAGGCTTCTTCTTTGGATGTGTGGGCCTTCCAACCGGCCATTCTGCCGACTTTAGGATTTGATGCATATGCATAGAAATCATCAAGGTCACTGTCCATCCAGGGGCGAAGAAGCAGCCGAGAGGTGTTTATTTGTATATATCTTGTATCTATTTGCATATTTTCTCCTTAATATTTGGCACGTTCCATATGTGTACATGCAGAGCAAAGCGATACCCTCACTTTTCGTAATTCCAATTACCTTTCATCACCGGAATGACACCGAAAAAAGATATTAAAGACGCATTTTTGCATAAAAAATCCCACCCCTACATTTTGATAGAATGACTTGACTAATAAGCCTGGGTGAGTTATAATTTTCTCACAGGCTGGTGACAGTTTGGGATGGATGCAGTTGTCTCTTCTTGTCAAGGATTTTGGACAACTGCATTCTTTTTCCCAAACTTAGAATCAATGCGCGAAGCTTTTTGACTTGGCCTTGGTTGGTTGTTGCATAATGCACATGATTCTATAAAGACTATTATAAGCACATATTTTCCATATGTCAACAGTTTTCTTGATATTTTTTTGATTGCATATAATTCAACGGAATCATCCCCCTCACATACTATCAATATAATAACAAAATAGAACCAAAACTTCGTAGGGGCGTGCCTGTGGCCGCCCGTTGTTCGCAATAGATGCACTTTGTCTATACGCAAACTTCGGGCGGCCACAGGCACGCCCCTACGTTACAGTACTTAAAATTGAAACACAGTACATAAAGGGATAATCCCTTAATTCAACACTGACACTAATCAAATTTCATGCCCTTTAAAGCCGCAAAAGGATTATTACCCTCTTCTTTCTCATTCATCTTATCCATAAAAGCAGCAATATCCCTCTTTGACATGGTATCCCGTTCTGCCTTTTTGCGCTTTTCAAATGATGCATATTTTTCTTTATATCCACATGCACAAACAACTTGCCTACCTGCACCCTCTCCAACGATTTTAAGCCACTTATGACAATGCGGGCATTTTGAGCGTATGGACATAGATACATTTATACGGCTGTTGCATTCTCTGTCTTGGCAAACCAGCATCTCACCCTTTTTACCTGTCACCTTCAACATAAACATGCCGCATTCGGGGCATTTTGTGGTGCTTAAATTATCATGCTTAAAGACATGCGTGCTGCCTTTTATTTCTTTTATAAGACCATCGGTATATTTTCGGATATCCTGCAAAAATTTGCTTTTATTCGTCTTTCCTTCGGAAATACTTGAAAGCTGCTGTTCCCAATTGCCTGTAAGCTCCGGCGATTTTAAATCTTTCGGCACAAGCTCAAGCAACTGTCTGCCCTTTGATGTAGACAAAATATCCTTGCCTCTTTTCTCTATTAAAAAATTATCAAAAAGCTTTTCTATTATGTCCGCTCTTGTCGCAACAGTGCCCAAGCCGCCGGTCTTTGACAGCGTATCAGCCAGGGCCTTATCCTTTGTTTCCATATATTTCGCAGGTGATTCCATAGCCGAAAGCAAAGTGGCATCATTAAAAGGAGATGGAGGGCTTGTCTTTCCTTCTGTCATTTTTATGCCGTTTATAGGTAGTTTATCGCCTTTCTTTAAACTTGGTAGCTTCTGCTCGCCGCCTTCTTCATCCTCGTCCTCGTCATCAGTATCGTTATAAACCGCTTGATATCCCTGCGACAAAACCACTTTTCCGTTTGCGGCAAAAGTTTCGCCGCCTATTTTTACTTTAATTGAAACCTTTTCATACTCAAAAGGAGGATAAAATACCGATAAAAAGCGGGTTACTACTAAATCGTAAATTTTGCGCTCTCTTTCATCAAGCGCACGCAAATCTACAGGATGTTCGGTCGGAATTATAGCATGATGGTCACTAACTTTTGCATTGTCCACAAAGTTTGAATTAGTGCGTATTGGCGAGGCCAATATATGGCTGCACATTTTTGCATATGCGGGTGTTTTGCAAGCTTTCAGCCTATCGGAAATGGTGGGCACAATATCGGTTGAAATATACCGGGAATCGGTTCTGGGATATGTCAGCACTTTATGCGCTTCATAAAGCCGCTGGGTTATTGCAAGCGTTTCCTTTGGAGAATATCCATATCTTTTACTTGCGTCACGCTGCAATTCCGTAAGGTCATATAATTTGGGCGGATGCTTCATCTTTTTGGTCTTGCTTACTTCTGCCACAGTGCCTTCCTTCGCAGTTTTAAGCTTCGCCAAAACATCATCGGCTTTTGTTTTATCAAAACACCTAAAATTGCCGCTTTTATCGTCTACCCAATTTAAACGGAAAGTACCTGAATTGACCATCAAGCCATAATAAGGCGTTGGCACAAAACGCCTTATCTCTTCTTCCCGCTTTGCAATAATGGCAAGCGTAGGCGTTTGAACCCTTCCGCAGGAAAGTTGGCTATTAAACTTTGTGGTAAGGCAGCGGGTGGCGTTAATGCCCACAAGCCAATCTGCCTCTGCCCTTGCTTTTGCAGAATCTCCCAGCCCAATATAATTCTTGCCGTCCTTTAGGTTTTGAAAACCATCACGTATTGCCTTGTCTGTTACGGAAGAAATCCACAGACGCTTTATGGGCTTGCCGCATCTTGCTTTTTCTATAATCCAGCGTGCAACAAGTTCTCCTTCACGGCCGGCATCGGTAGCTATAACAATGCTGCCCACATCTTTGCGAAGCATAAGGTCTTTTACAGTTTTGTACTGTTTGGCAGTTTGCGGAATAACAACAAGGCTTAATTTATCGGGCATAATGGGCAAATGGTTTATATTCCAGCTTTTGTATGCGGGGTCGTATTTCTCGGGGTCGGCAAGTGTTACCAAATGTCCAAGTGCCCAAGTGACAACATAAGAAGGCCCCTCCATATATCCGGAACCGCCGCTTTTGCAGTTTAATACCCTTGCAATATCTTTGCCGACAGAGGGTTTTTCGGCAAGCACTAATGTTTTCATGGCAAATCCTTTCATAGTGGACTTTCTATGATTATACCACAGCAAATCCTTTCATACAAGCAAATCAAAAACCCCCATAGCCAATCATAAGCTACAGGGGCTACAGACAGCCATGCTTTACGGTTCTACAAAAGTATGCAAATAAACCGTCCGCCGCCATCGTTTATTATTCTTTGCAGGGTTTCCTGCAATTTCACCTGAGCATCTTCCGGCATACGATACAGCTTGTTTTGCAAGCCGTCCTTCACCATAGAATGCATGGATTTGCCAAACATATTAAGCTCCCAGATTCTTTCAGGATTTTCTTCCATCTCTTTGTTAAAATAGTCCACAAGGTCTTGACTTTCCTGTTCGGTGCCAACTATTGGAGATATTTCAGTTTCTATATTCGCTCTAACTACATGCAAACTTGGTGCAGACGCTTTAATTTTCACCCCGTACCGGCTGCCGTGGCGCACAATTTGCGGTGGCTCTAGTGTCATTTCTTCGGTCGAAGGTGTCACAATTCCATAGCCTTTAAATCGCACTTCATCAAGAGCCACACGAATTTTGTCATATTCTTTTTTGGCGGCCGCCAATACCTTTATTGTGGATATAAGTTTATATTCCGAATTAATTTCCATACCTGTGGTTTCGCTTAAAACCTTATAAAACAGGCCCGCATCCACATTAACCTCTACTTCGGTTGCACCTTCACCCAGATTTATGCGCTCCACAAAGGCTTTTTTGATAAAATCGTTTTCTTCCAGCCCCGCCACATTGGTTTTAACTTCACGAATCTTATTTACACCCACCGATATATTTCTGACAGTGGATATAATAGACTGCTTAACCCAGTGGGTTATGGGCAGCGGGTCAATCCACTTAGGCAAATTTATGCGAAGTTCTTTAACCGGAAATTCATATAGAATTTTTTCCATAATATTTTCAACATCTTCGCCTTTAAGTTGGGCACAATTAAGCGTCATAACAGGTATGTCATGCCTGCTTTCAAGCTCTCTGCGCAGCTCTTCCGTCTCCGGCGCATATGGTCTTGTTGAATTTAAAATCATTATGTAAGGTTTGTTTATTGAGGACAACTCTTCAACCACACGGAACTCGGCTTCTTCATAATCCTGCCTTTCTATATCCGTGATGCTGCCGTCCGTAGTAATAACAATGCCTATGGTAGAATGGTCATTGATAACCTTCTTTGTACCAATCTCCGCCGCCTGCGCAAACGGTATTTTGTTTTCATACCAAGGCGTGTTAACCATGCGGGGATTTTCCCCATCCATATGACCATTTGCACCGGGCACCAAATATCCCACGCAGTCAATTAACCTAACTTTAAAATTAACCACATCATCCAAATTAATTTCCACCGCTTCATTTGGTATAAATTTGGGCTCTGTAGTCATAATGGCCCGCCCTGCTGCAGATTGAGGAAGTTCATCCCTGGCGCGCTCTTTGTTGTAGGTATTTTCAATATTAGGTATTACCAGCAAATCCATAAAACGCTTTATAAATGTAGACTTGCCCGTGCGTACAGGCCCTACAACGCCGATATATATGTCGCCCCCTGTCCTTTCTGAAATATCTCGGTAGATATCAAAGTTTTCCATATATTCTAACCTCCTGATACCCCCTTCTCGGAGGTGCATAAATTTTTGGACAATTGCTTATCTCCTTAAATTTATGAAAGGCCAAACAGGGTTAGAACTGTATTCAAGATGTTTTATGTATGATTTTTGCAAATATCATCAAGCTGCTGTAAAAATGGCGTGAGTTGTGATGTTATTTTCTTAAAATCCATACTATCGATGAATTTTCCTCCATCAAGGTTTTGTCTTTTTTGGTAGGTTTTGTTGCCTGCTTTTTTGAAGAGATTTATCATCTTTTCTGTTCCGCTGCGACCATTAACTTTTTTATTAGTCTTGCTAATTCCCAAATATTTGCAAATTCCAGCTAAATCAAGTAAAAACCAATCTTCAATTTGGTCATATGCAATAACTTTTTCAACTTTTTTCGTATTAGGGTACGTTTCCAGCTTCTTCTTAATTTTGTTGAAATCAAATGGAGGCTTTGCGTTGCGCACAAAAACATCATGGTCATAGCAAAGATAAACATACGAAGGAATCTCTTGTCCGTATTTATTTTTTAACTTTTTCAGATAACACTCGTATTTTCTGACACCCCTTGCCTCAAACTTACCAACACCTTGGATATTAATAATCTCAAAATGAATCTTAGGAAAGTTCCTCTTGTAATTAAAATTATTCAAAACAAGATCGAAAAAGTATTTTTCTGTGCTACCTTCAACTATAAAAACAATTGAGCAAGCTTTCATGCTCATTGCTCCACCCCCATGTATGAGCGCAAAGTCTCAAAATCATCTTCATCGCCGGAAAGTAAAGTGAAAATATAATCACCTAAAGACTGTTCATATTTTGTGGCATCATTAATAAATCTTTTGGATGCACGTTCACCTTTTATATTACCAAACCTTGCAACACCATCACCTTTGGGTAATGGCAGATATATTTCTTGCGGCTCAATATAGTCAACCAAATATGGCGAGTGGCTGGTTAGAAGTATTCTACTTTCTCCAACAACTTGCTCAAGTATAGTGATTAATTGTTGCATCAAAGCCGGATGAATAGAGTTTTCAAGCTCTTCAAGGGCAATCAAAGACACTTTGTTTATTTCTGCTGATATAGCGATTGCAAGAAAAACAAAGATTTTCTTTGTACCTGCCGACAAATAGCTGAAAGGAATAGGCTGGTTTAAATTTTTGTCAAAAACGAATATGTTATATATTTTGTTCGAGATGGTAAATGGTGCGTCTTCGGGCACATTGTTCATTGCTTCCCGTAATTTTGAATCATCAAAAGCATCCCTTTCGGCCAGTTCAAGAGTAACAATATCAGGAAAAAGCGATTTAAAAGAATGGACAAGCATTTCATACTTTTCCGGATGCTTATTGCGCAAAAAATAGATGTACCTTGGCGCATCATCCATATTGTTGATATCAAGCGACTCTATGGAGAAAAAATTGCTCACTATAGGGCTTGGTTCAAAATTACCTGCTACATCTAATCTGTTTTCAATATAAAAACTAAGCTCACCGATTTCTTTTGCAATAGTACGATAGAAAAGAGTGTTATGCAAAGAAAGTTGATTGATTACAAGTTCATCGTCATTGACTTTTATACCTTTATTGCATCTTCCGGTTTCGGAGCTTCTGTAAAGCGCCTTGCTAGCGGTTCTGCTTATCAATTTAATCGGCTTAGAATTTTTTTCCATATATCTGATTTCAAGATTTTCACCGGTAATTCTCGCACCTGTGCCTGCATCATTAGCCCACGCAAAGGAAAGGTCGTATTCAACAACGCAATGCCGCTTTTTAAGAGTAGAGCGCATAACTAATTTTAGTGAATAATCATGCTTATCCGTGTGCTTGTTTATAGGGATATTTGGCGCATAGTGCATCATGCTGTTTCTTGTACGAGGACTTGAATTGATAAAATCTACCCCAAAGTCAATGGCATTGAGCACATTTGATTTACCAAAACCATTTGGGGCAACCAAGGCAGTTATTCCGGTAAAATCCAGCTTAGTTAAGCCAATGTTTTTGAAGCCTCCCACAGCAATTAAATCTATAATCATAAAATCAACCTCTCGTGCAATTATTTTTTTCGTATTTATAATATTCATTTTTAATTATACCACCTTATAATATATTATGCAATATATTATTTCACAAAAAATGAATTTAATACTCTTCACTCAAAATAACTTAGCTTTAACAAAGCCCAAAATATAATAGGACAATGTTGGGTATATAACAACTTGCACAAATTCATTTAATATAGTATTATTTCATTTAGACAGAAAGGAGTGCAAGACAATATGGGGAAAATACCAACAAGAGATGAAGCATATTTGCTTCTTAAAGAATACATGCAAAATGATGCATTGTTAAAACACGCATTGGCTGTGGAGGGCGTTATGCGCCATTATGCCGCCCTTTATAGTGAAGATATAGAGTTTTGGGGCGCTGTGGGCCTGCTGCATGATTTGGACTACGAAAAATGGCCGGAACAGCACTGCAAGAAGGTTGTGGAAATTTTAGAAAGCCACGGCATTGCAGAATCTATTATACATGCCGTGGTGTCGCATGGATATCAGATTTGCAGCGATGTTGCGCCTGAACATAAGATGGAAAAGGTGCTGTATGCCATTGACGAATTAACCGGTCTTATAAATGCCACTGCTATTATGCGCCCTTCTAAATCTGTGCTGGATTTGGAGTATAAATCTGTTTGGAAGAAGTATAAGACTGCTAATTTTGCGGCCGGGGTGGATAGAAGTGTTGTTGAGCGGGGCTGCGAAATGATGGGGGCGGAACTTAAAGATGTTATTGAAGAAGTTATTGCGGGGATGAAAAGTGTTGCGGTGGAAATTGGGTTGGGTTGATTATCGTTATTATCTCTATTTTTCTGGTAGTATGCATGGTAAGATTATTTATACAGTATTTTGTTAGGATTTGTCCTAATCCATAGTCATTTATTAAAGTTACTATTCGTTTAGGGAGGTGTAGTTGATGTTTAAAAGTCTTAATTTAAAGAAAACTACCATAAGCATACTGGCATTTATCTTTGTTTTTTCTTTTACAAACATATTGCAAGCACGATATGAGGGTGATGCTCTACATGATAAATATGAGTTTTCACTCGAAGATTTTTTAGAAATATACTGGGACAATCTCAGAAATAATCCAATAGTATTTAACTATGACCTTAGTTTTGGAATTATCCGCTCTGAGGATATTACGCTTTCACACCCTCTATATAGAGCAATCAAGTTAGCTTCAGAGTATGGAGATGGAATTTTAGAGGTTTTAGCTAACAACGAGAGGTCTCGTATGATTGCGGACAGCATTGAATCCCAATTTTTAACAAATAGAAGCGGTGATTTGATTGTTCCTGATTTTATGGGCGAAATATATTATGATATAAACGGCAACTTAGTTATACAGGTTGTACATAATACTGAAATTGAGTTATTTTTTGGTAATATGACATCCCTCAATGGCGTAACAATCCGTCACGTAGAATTTTCTTATAATGAATTAGCCAACCTAAGAGATATGATTAGGAATTTTCGAGATGCCAGCAGTTCAAGTGTTGCCCAAAACATTAGTACTGTATATATTGACACAATAGAAAATGTATTAATTGTCGGCTTAATTGATTTTAGCGAAGAAAATATTAAAAATTTCCAAAATGAATTAACCGATTCTTCCGCTATAAGATTTATTGAGTATTCTTGGAATTATATCTTTGTTACTCCTTTCGAGGGAATCGAAGAAATACATGAATATAGTTATGGCATAACTCCATTTTCGTTAAGAAGCATACGCAAGTGAGATTATATGCGCACAAAGAATTAAAGTAAAGACGCTATCGGCTTATACAAAACCAATAGCGTCTTTTCTATGCAAATCCATAATCTCCGTTAGCTATAATACCTTTACTGCTCTCGCTTCCGAGCCTCAATAACCTTAGCCGCCTCTTCCGCCGGCGCCTCCTCATATGAATCAAATTCCATAGTAAAGTCACCGCGGCCCTGGGTAATAGAGCGCAAATCTATAGAATATGATGCCATTTTAGAATAAGGCACTTGGGCAGAAATTTGCTGTTTATTACCTTCTTTGGTCATACCCAGCACTCTGCCGCCGCGTTTAGAAATATCTCCCATAATATCGCCCGTATACTCGTCAGGCACATAGATATCTACTTTCATAAGAGGCTCTAAAATAACCGGTTTTGCCTTCATAAAGCCGTCTTTAAAGGCAATTGTGGCCGCCAGTGAAAAAGACAATTCATTTGAATCCACTGCATGGTAAGAACCATCATATAATATGGCTTTAAGGCCAACAACAGGATATCCCGCAAGCGGGCCGGCTTTACAAGCTTCCCTAACGCCTTTTTCAACGGCAGGCCAGTAGTTTCTCGGCACAGAGCCGCCGAAGATATTAATTTCAAACACATAAGGCTGGGTAAGGTCGCCGGAAGGTTCAAACTTCATCTTAACATCACCAAACTGACCCGCACCGCCGGACTGCTTTTTATGTCTGCCCTGCACATCAGACTTGCCCTTTATCATCTCGCGATAAGGAATAACAAGCGGCGTAAGCTCTACATCAATTTTATTGCGTGTACGCATCTTGCTTGTAAGTACATCTAAGTGCCCATCACCAAGGCCGGATATAACAGACTGCTTGGTTTCGGAATTAACGTGGAATTTAAGTGTCTTATCCTCTTCCAAAAACTTGGCAATCGCTTGGGAAATTTTGTCCTCATCACCTTTATTTTTAGGCACAATGCCCATTGCATATAAAGGCTGAGGGAATTTTATTGCAGGCACAATATATGGTTTTTCTTTCGTGCATAAAGTATCGCCTGTGGCTGTGTTGCTAAGTTTGGGAATAGCGCCGATGTCACCCGCTTTAAGCTCATTAACAGCAATTTGTTCTTTACCTCTTATAACAAAAAGCTGCGGAATTTTTTCTGAATTATCTTTGTTTGCATTGTAAAGCGGCGTTTCTTTTTTAATACTTCCGGAAAGTACGCGGAAAATAGACAGACGGCCAAAGTTATCGGCCACGGTTTTAAATACATGGGCCACAAATGGTCCGGATTCGCTTGTTTCAAGCTTTACATCCTCTTCCGTTTTTACATCCTTAACAGTAGCTGTCTTGGCAGCCGCAGCCGGTATAAAGTCCACTATAGAATCCATAAGTACGCCAACACCCATTTGATGTATGGCTGCGCCGATTACAACAGGTGTAACGGAAGTATCGGCTATGCCCGCTTCAAGGCCCGTGTAAATTTCATCACGCGTAAAAGGCTCTTCTGCAAAGAATTTTTCCATAAGGTCTTCATTGGTTTCTGCCACAGATTCTTCTATCATATGGTGGAAATGCTCTACTTTATCGTTAAGTTCCGCAGGGATAGGGCAGTCATCCACACCGGTTGTGCCGTATTTACGCCCCACTCTCTTAATTGCATTAACATAACCGACAAATTTGCCGCCTTCTTTTATAGGAACCTGCAAAGGCGCAACAGATTTACCGAACTTGTCCGTCAAAGAGTCGATAAGTGCGTCAAAATCCACATTTTCATCGTCCATATTGTTTATAAATATCATTTTGGGAAGCCCCGCGGCGGCGGCATAATCCCACGCCTTTTCCGTGCCCACTTCCACGCCGCTTTTGGCATTAACCACAATAAGCGCCAAGTCGCTTGCAGAAAGCGCTTGATGAATTTCGCCGTTAAAATCAAAAAAACCCGGCGTATCTATGAAATTAATCTTGCCGCCCTGCCACTCTACCGGTATAAGGGATGCGCTGATTGAAATCTTTCTCTTTATTTCCTCCGGGTCGTAGTCGCTTACGGTGTTGCCCTCGTCCACTTTGCCGAAGCGGTTGGTAACGCCAACAATATTAAGTGCAGCCTCCACAATGGTAGTCTTGCCTGCGCCTGTATGGCCCAATATGGCCACATTCCTGATGGAATCTGATGCGTAAACCTTCATCACGTACCTCCTAAAGATGTTTAATAATTGCATTATATTAATTTTAGCACATCTTAGGAATTTTGCATAGAGGTTATGGGCAGTATTTTAAAAAACTTTGTACAAAGCATAGAAAGCTAGTCAGTACCAAGGATATTTTTTCTGCATGCGCTCATAGAATACCACTGGCAGTCGCCACAAATATCATCCATCATAGAAGAAGTCATTTTTGCGTTTATTTTACAGATAATATCCTGATATATGTAATTTTTTTCTTCAATGCCAAAATAGCTTATTACCTTGTTGTCTATCCGTTTAACTTTGTCGTTGCTCTCGCATAAATCGTCACCAAGCATGTGCGGACATTTTTCACAAATATCATCTGTTGAGAAAACAACTTCAATAACAGCGTCAGCATTATTGCGCAAATGCATTGTAATGCCGGTCATATTTTCAACAAAATCGCCGCTGTAACCTTTGCCTTCGTAGCCTTGCGTGCATAACAAATGATGCGGGCGTAATTTCATATCTATACCTTCGCTTTCTTTGGTTATTTTGTATGGTCGGCTGCAAGCCGCCCATACGTGGTTTAAATACAAGCCGTTTTTTAAAATCTGTTTTTACAAAAAATCATAAAAAAGTTGTTGACTGGCTTGGAAGTTTAGTATATAATGGTTCTACAAAAAAGGTATGATATATTATACCATACCTTCATAGTAACATGGGCATTAAAATAGTGCTTGTCTGGAAAAAGTTTTCACAGACAAAAGCCAGACAAGCACACCAAGGCCCTACAAAAAGACCTGAGAATATTATAACTTCACTTAGGTCTACTTGTCAAGCCGATTATTTCAACCCTTGACACAACAGGGCCGGAAAGGTGAGGTGTTTTTTATTTATGGAACGCTACAGCACAAGGAAAATTGATGGATTAGGTAAGATTCTTTTGCACAAAGAGCTTAGAAAAAAGCTTGGACTAGAAAGAAAAGGTGAAATTGCTCTTATTCCCATAGGAAACATAGTTATACTGCAAAAACTTTATGAAGAAGAGCCGGTTGTGCAGCATGACTATGGTTTTGTAAGCACAATTGATGATGTTGGGGCATTTGAATTGTGTATTGAATTAAGGGATATTATGAGGTGGAAAATGGGTGATGATATTACTGTTTATTATGTAGATGACACCATGGTTATCTTGAAGGGGTGCGTGAAGTATAGCAATTCCGTTTCAAGGTCAGCCCCGGACTGTGTTATGCGTTACCCTGAACACCATAATAAGCAAAACGAGTGATATAAACAATAACACAAATCTCGTAGGGGCGGCCTGTGGCCGCCCCTACGAGATTATACATAATCCCTAAAATTAGAATAATGCGTCCCGGGCTTGACCCGGCATCTACTGCTGCTGGCTGTAGCCACTGAATTTAGGAAATTGCAGGTCAAACCCGCTAATTACGGTGCGGATGGGTTTTACCTTAAAATATACTTTATTTTAAGGTAAAACAGGGCGTTTCCAACGCCCTGTTTTTGATACATTTATCATATCATCCCACTATTCACTAAACTGCGCATTATAAAGCTCATTATAAAAACCGCCTGCGCGAAGCAGCTCCTCATGCGTCCCCTGCTCCGCAATATCGCCGTTATCCATAACAAGTATCAAATCCGCATGGCGTATGGTTGACAGCCTATGTGCAATAATAAAGCTTGTGCGCCCTACCATCAAGCCATCCATGGCCTTTTGTATAAGTTGTTCCGTCCGTGTATCAACAGAACTTGTTGCTTCATCCAATATTAGTATAGCAGGGTCTGAAAGCACCGCGCGGGCAATGGTCAAAAGCTGTTTTTGCCCCTGCGATATATTATTTGCCTCTTCGTTAATTTCCATATTATATCCGCCGGGCAGTGCCATTATAAAATGATGTGCGCTTGCCGCCTTGGCCGCCGCAATAACTTCATCATCTGTCGCAGTTAACCGTCCGTAGCGTATATTTTCCATAATGCTTCCGTTAAACAGCCAAGTATCCTGCAGTACCATTGCAATTTTAGAACGCAAATCATCCCGCCTAAACTGCATGGTGTTGTTGCCGTCAAGGGTTATTGCACCTTCGTCTATGTCATAATACCTCATTAAAAGCTTAACAATAGTGGTTTTACCTGCGCCGGTCGGCCCGACAATGGCCACTCTTTGCCCATGCTTAATGTCAGCCGAAAAATTGCGTATAACCGGAATGTCTTTGTTGTACCCGAATTTTATATCTTTAAAGCCCACTTCACCCACAATTTTACCCGCATCTAAAGCATTTTCGGTATCAGGCTCCTCTTCTTCCTCGCCCAAAAATTCAAAAACCCTCTCTGCCGCCGCAACGGTGGACTGCAAGACATTGCTAATTTGTGCAAGCATATTGATAGGGTCTGTGATACGTCTGCTGTACTGCACAAAAGCCAATATAGCGCCCACGGCAAGCGCGCCCTGTATGGCAAGATAAGCCCCAAAAACCGCCACCGCTACATAGCCCACATTTCCAACAAAAAACATCATCGGAAACAAGAGCGCCGAAACAAACTGCGCCTTCCAGGCAGAATTCCAAAGACTGTCATTGTCTTTTTTAAATTCTTCCATGGACTTCTTTTCGGCATTAAACGCCTTAACAATAAGATGCCCACCAAAAACCTCTTCAATTTGGCCGTTAACAGCACCAAGATTCTTCTGCTGCGCTTTAAAAAACTTCTGCGACTTTTTAACAACCGTTCCTACGATAACCAAAGAAAGCGGCAGTATTAACAACGAAACGCCCGTCATGGCCGGAGATATCAAAAGCATCATGATAATTGCACCCACAAGCGTTATTGCCGAGGTTGTAATGGCCGTAAGCGACTGACCCAATGAATCACCCATCAGGTCTATGTCATTGGTCATGCGGCTCAATACATCACCGTGAGGTATGTTGTCAAAATATTTAAGCGGCATGCGGTTAATTTTGGCGTAAAACGTAGAGCGCAGATTATAACTTACCTTTTGACTGATGCCCGCCATGATAACGCCTTGGAACAGCGAAAATATAAAACTTAAAATATAAAGACCTGCCAATATCATGATTATAGACATAAGCGCATCAAAATCCACTCCGCCAATGCCTGCAATTCTGTCCATACTGCCGTCAAATATTATGGTAACGGCATCGCCCAGAACAGCAGGCGCAACAACCGACATGATGGTTCCGGCTATGGCAAATATCAGTGAAATGGATATTTGCAGGGAATATGGCTTTAAATAGCGCATAAGCTGCCTAAGCGTGCCCTTAAAATCCCTGGCTTTCTCCACAGGTCCCAAAGGCCCGCCATGTCCGCCCCCACGGCTTCTTCTTGCGCCAAAACCTGCAGACTGCTGTCTCTGCTGCCCACGATTTCCGGAATTGCTCATACCATCACCCCGTCATTAATACCAAAATCCATCCCCAATTCTTCTTCTGACAATTGACTTTGCGCAATCTGCCTGTAAACGTCACATGCAGAAAGCAGCTCTCTATGCGTTCCATTGCCGACAATTTTTCCTTCATCTAGCACAATAATTCTGTCCGCATTCTTAATTGTTCCAATTCTCTGTGCCACAATAAGCATAGTTGCTCCGCCAACCTCTTCGGCAAGAGACGCACGCAGAACAGCGTCCGTTTTATAGTCAAGAGCAGAAAAACTGTCATCAAAAATATATATCTTAGGATTTTTTGCAATTGCCCTGGCAATAGACAGGCGCTGCCGCTGGCCGCCTGACACATTTGTGCCGCCCTGTGCAATTTCGTCATTATAGCCATTTTCCCGCTCTTCTATAAATTCATCCGCCTGTGCAATTTTGGCGGCTTTTTTCATATCATCATCAGATATAGACAGGGCAGCCTGTCCTGCCATGTCCTCAACGGGCAAATCTTTGCCGCCGTATTTTATATTAGACTCAATAGTGCCGGAAAACAGCACGGCCTTCTGCGGCACAAAACCAATCTGTTCCCGCACATCCTCCTGTTTGGCCTTACGTACATCCACGCCCATAACCCGCACTTCGCCCTCTGTCACATCATAAAAGCGGGGTACCAGGCTGACAAGCGAAGTCTTTCCGCTGCCTGTAGAGCCTATAAATGCCGTAACTTTTCCGGCTTCGGCTGTGAAGCTGATATTTTCAAGCGCATAGCCCTCTGCACCGGGGTATTTAAAGCTTACATTTCTAAATTCTATATCGCCCCTGCTCTTATCAAGCATAACGGGCTTCTCCGGGTCTAACACAACCCGCTTGGTATCCAGTATTTCCATAATACGTGTAGCTGCCACCTGCGCCCTTGGCAGCATAATAATTATCATGGCAAGCATCAAAAATGACCATACAATGAACATTGTATACTGTATAAAGGCCATCATATTGCCCACCGCCAAATTTCCGGCGTCAATGCTGCTTGCGCCAATCCATACAATCATCAGTGTGCCAAAAGACATAACAAGCGATATTACAGGCATTTGCAGCGCACCAAGCCTGGCCAGAAACAGCGCAGTCTTTTTTAAATTGGTATTAACGCCGTCAAAACGCCTGGCTTCGTGCTTTTGAGTAGTAAAAGCTCTGATAACCATAATGCCTGTAAGGCCCTCTCTGGTTACAAGATTTACTTTATCAATCAATTGCTGCATAATCTTAAACTTGGGTGTAGCAACAATAACAAATAATATAATAAACATAATTATAAGCCCGACAACAACGCCAATAATCCACGCCATGCTTAAATCTGTACCCAAAACCATCAATATGCCGCCCACCGCCATTATGGGCGAATATACCACAATGCGTATGGCTATTGCCAAAAGACTCTGCACCTGCGTTACATCATTAGTAGACCGGGTGATAAGGCTGGCGGTGGAAAAATTATTATATTCGGCATTGGTAAAGCCAACCACCTTGCTGAATATATCTTCACGCACTTTTCGGGCAATGCCCGTAGCCACACGTGCGGATATAAAACCCTGCCCAACGGCTGCTAAAATAGATATAAAGGTAACGGCTATCATCATAAGTCCCGCAGAGTACACAAAAGAAAGTTGATGCTGGCCAAGGTCCACCCCAAGACGCACAAGCTCTGCACTTATAAACTCCCTGGCATATGTCATGGCCGCTTCATCAGAAACAGCCTCTCCGGTCTGCAAATATCCCAAAACAAGCGCAATTTCATGCTGAAAATCTAAATCTATCTGTGACGGATTGGTGGTTCTTATGTAGATATTTTCAGGCTGAATGTCAAAAAGCTCTCTGAAATCCCGGCGCAAATGCTCCGGCATATGCGCATAAATAAGTTCGTAACCTTCATAGGTCAATTTCTCCGGTACAGCATATGCAATGCCGCCGCCTGCAATTCCGTCATCTACAATATCCGCCATAAGACTAGGCAAAGTAAGTTCAGAAACCGCCCTAATAATAAGCAGGATAACCGCCACTATAAAAGCCGGAATAACCGGCTTTCCATATCGTCCCAATAACTTAATCATCACTCAACCTCCGCAGAGGCGGCATTTCACCGCCATAATACTACGAACCTACAACTTCCGCCATTTCCTTTTTAATATCGATACGGGGGAAAACAATCTCCCCTTTGTTTATAAACACTTCCCTGCCCAAAAGCCCAAATTCCGAAGCTGATTCCCAAGTTTTCATACCGTCATCATTTATATTAAGCTGCTCATATACATGCCTCGGCGTATTGGGCATAACAGGCTTAATAAGCACAGCAATAATCCTTAAGCATTCCGCCAGCATATAAAGGCTTCCCGCAAGAATATCATGTTTATCCTCTTCTTTCACAAGCTTCCAAGGTTCCACCAAATCTATATACTTATTGGATTTACCTATAAAATGCCAAATCTCTGCAAGTGCTGTTTCAAATTGCATATTGTCATAGCAGATTTCAGCCTTTTTTGCGGCGTTAAGGGCAATTTGGACAAGTTCTTTGTCATGTTCTGTGGCAGCCTGTGTATTAGGTAGTTTTCCGCCGAAGTATTTATCAATCATTCCTACGGTGCGGGACAATAAATTACCCAAATCATTAGCCAAATCAGCGTTAATTCTGCCTATAAGCGCCTCATACGAAAAATTGCCGTCCTGCCCAAAAGATACTTCGCGCATCAAAAAGTAACGTAGTGCATCCACACCATAACGCTCTACAAGCACATTTGGGTCAATTACATTGCCAAGCGATTTGCCCATTTTTGCGCCGTTTATAGTAAGCCAGCCATGCCCAAAAACCTGTTTTGGCAAAGGCTCGCCAAGCGCAAGCAGAATTGCCGGCCAAATTATAGTATGAAAACGCACAATCTCTTTGCCCACCAAATGTATATCGCAAGGCCAATATTTTTTATATTCGCTGTCGTCTTCACCAAAAAGTCCCAATGCCACGGCATAATTCGGCAAAGCGTCAATCCATACATAAATGACATGACCGGGGTCAAAATCTACAGGCACGCCCCATTTGAATGAAGTGCGGGACACGCATAAATCCTCAAGTCCCGGACGCAAGAAGTTGTTAAGCATCTCATTTTCTCTGCTTTTTGGAAGGATAAAGCCAGGGTTATTCTCGATATGCTTGATAAGAGCGTCAGAATATTTGCTCATCTTAAAAAAATAAGCTTCTTCACTTACCTGCTCTATATCCCTGCCGCAATCAGGGCATTTTCCGCTTTCAAGCTGATGTTTTGTAAAGAAGGCTTCGCAGGGCGTGCAGTATAACCCTTCATAACTGCCCTTATAAATATCCCCATTGTCGTATAGTTTTTTAAAAATCTTTTTAACGGCTTCTATATGTGAATCAAAAGTAGTTCGCCAAAAAATATCATAGTCAATATCCATAGTGGCCCATAGTTTTTCGGTTAAGTCCGCAATGCGGTCTACATGCTCCTGCGGTGTAAGACCTTTTTTTTCCGCCGCTTGTTCAACCTTCTTTCCGTGTTCGTCCATGCCGGTTAAAAACTTGACGTCAAAGCCCCGCATTTTTTTATAACGCGCCGTAACATCTGCCGCAACTGTTGTATAGGTATGCCCTACATGCATATTATCATTGGAATAATAAAGCGGCGTAGTGATGTAAAATGTTTCTTTTGTGTTCTGTCCCAAAATATATAACCTCCGCTATGCTAAAAAGCTTACTCTTGCCATTCATGCGACCTTTTCAGAATAATTGACAACCGCAATTTCCGTAGGTGAATTATTCAACATTTTTACAATTTGTTCAATTCTTCTTACGGTTTCTCCTACATAAACAACTTCTCCACATTGCTCACATTTATAGCATGGCACATTTTTAATAATAATCATGCTTGAACCCAAGTCAACAAAATGATTAGTAAAATCACTTTTAAGTGTTCCTTTACAGAAAAAACATGTCAAGTCACTCAACCGCCTTTCTTGTTTCATAATCCTCATTCCATTCATCAAGATTAGGGAAATAAGCAGTAATTAACCATAAACTGTCGCCATTTGTTCCGACCACAACATGCAATGGTTTATTATTAGCTACAAAATTTAAAATTAATGCACAAGGATATGGGTATGATGTAGTATATTCTTCAATTATCTTTCCATTCATAACGGAAAGCAAAATATCGCTATATTCGATATTGCGTTCACTAAGTCTACTGGTAAAATGCTTAGTGGCAATTATGGTATCATCATGGCATAAAGCCCTGATTTGTTTAATATTAATCATAAAACATAAAGTCCCTTAACTCATCATTAATCATTATTTTTAAGCATCTCCGCCTGTTCCGTAGTAATCAAAACCTGCGTCATTTCATCAATATCCCCATCCAAAAATGCTTCAAGCCTATGCACAGTCATGCTTACTCTATGGTCAGTCACACGCCCTTGCGGAAAATTATATGTCCTTATTTTCTGGCTTCTGTCCCCTGTGCCAACCTGGCTTCTGCGTGCCGCAGACTGTTCGCTGTGCTGCTTTTCAAGCTCCATTTCATAAAGCCTTGCACGCAAAACCTTCATGGCCTTTTCTTTATTTTTAAGCTGCGACTTTTCATCCTGACAAGAAACCACAATACCCGAAGGCCCATGTGTTACCCGCACCGCAGAATCTGTGGTATTAACAGACTGACCGCCGTTACCGCCGGACCTAAACACATCCACACGCACATCATTCATATCCAAATGCACATCCACCTCTTCAGCTTCCGGCAAAACCGCCACCGTCACCGTAGATGTGTGTATACGTCCCTGCGATTCCGTCGCCGGCACACGCTGCACCCTATGCACGCCGCTTTCATATTTTAATCTTGAATATGCACCTTTGCCGGCTATCATAAACGATATTTCTTTAATGCCGCCAATGTCATTTTCATTAAGGCTTAGTACTTCTACCTTCCAGCGGTTGCGCTCTGCAAATCTTGAATACATCCTGTGTAAATCACCGGCAAACAGCGCCGCTTCATCTCCGCCTGCGCCGCCTCTAATTTCTACTATAACATTTTTTTCGTCATTGGGGTCTTTCGGCAAAAGCAGTATTTTTAACTCTTCGGCACATCTGTCCATATCGTCTTTGCTGCAGGCAAGCTCTTCCCGCACCAAAGCCCGCATTTCATCATCCATGCTTTCATTAAGCATTTCTTTACTCTCTTCATACGAAGCCACAGCCTTCTTATATTCCCTGTATTTCTCCACAACAGGCGTAAGCGAAGCATGTTCTTTCATAAGCTTCTGCCACCGCCCCTGGTCTGCAATAACCCCGGCATCATTTATTTCTTCGGAAATAATATCATATCTATCTTCAATCTCCTGCAATCTATCAAACATATTATACCATCCTTCCCCAAACAACTCTATCCCTGTTTCCTGTATCTTTAAGTGTCATAACATCAACAAATCCCGCATCACTTACAATTTTTTTTACTTCTTCCCCTTGATTATAACCAATCTCAAAATAAATTCTTCCGTCTTCAGTCAAATACTTGGGCGCTTCGGCGCATATGCGCCTGTAAAAATCCATCCCATCCGTTCCGCCATCCAGCGCAATAATAGGTTCATACTGCTTTACGCTGTCGTCAAGCATTGTAATTTCATCTGTTTCTATATACGGCGGATTAGAAACTATAAAATCAAAATGCATCCCGGACGGAATATTCTCAAATAAATTGCTGTTTATATATTTTCTGTTGCTGAAAGCATCTTCAATTTTTATTTTTCTGTCGCATCCGGACCCGCTTTTATCCCCATAAAGCAATTCATTGGCAGTATTGCGCATCATGGCAATACGCATCCAATTTTGCGTGGCAATCCAAATTGCTTCTCCGCTAACATCCACTCCATATACAGTTAAATTCGTGCCGTAATATTCCAAAGCAACAGCAATACATCCGCTTCCCACACCAATTTCAAGGCCAATTGCATGACTTTCATTCTTTAAAACAGTGTTCACTAATATTTCAGTATCAATGCGGGGTATAAGTACATGCTCATTCAATATAAACTCCAAAGACATAAATTCGCCCCGTCCCAAAATATGCTCTATGGGCATCTTGGCACATGCATTGGAAATCAGTTCAAAATAAGTATTTGCGGCTTCTTCGTCCGCCATTTTATCTTCCTGAGTTAACAGCGTGTTTTTGTCAATCTCCAAAACATGCAAAAGCAGCGCATCCGCATCAATAAGATAAGAAGATATGCCCGCATCCTTTAACTGCTTTCTGCCAAAAGCCCTAAGCGCATTAATCGTCATTATTCTACCTCATCTCCAACATAGCACAATTCTTCATCAGGGACATTTTCTTGGGTAAGGAGTTCTGCCTTAATAAGAAGCCGCTTCTCATAATCAAAAACCCCCTCAAGCGCAGCAATAGCAACTTCAATCTGCCCGTCATCCGGCTCTGCGGTAGTAATTTTTTGCAGCATCAGCCCCGGAAAGCTGACTATGCGGACAAAAGGTGATTTTGAAGCGCCCGCCCACTTAATAACCTCAAAAGAAACACCCGCTATAAAAGGCACAAATAATATGCGGGAAGCCACCCTAAGCCATAATACATCAGTGCGCACGAACAGAAAAAATATCATGGATATAATCATAACAAACAGTAAAAAGCTGGTGCCGCATCGCCTGTGCAGCCGCCCCGCTTTTCTTACATTGTCAACGGTAAGCGCATCCCCCGCCTCATGGCAATTTATGGCTTTATGCTCCGCCCCGTGATATTCAAAAACACGGCGTATATCTTTCATTCTGGAAACAAGCAGTAAATATCCCAAAAAAATAGCAAACCGCACAAGGCCTTCAATAATGCCCAATGCCCAAAGGTTTCCGCCGAGCAAAGGTGTCAAAAAGCCGGAAATCCACGTGGGCAAAACCATAAACAGTCCAACAGAAAACCCAAGAGAAATAATAACAGAAAGCACCAATATATATTTTGTCAGTTTTTCACCAAACTTTTTCTCAAGCCATATATCAAATTTTGAAGGCTCTTCCGAAACCGCCATGCCCGATATCTCTGCGGAATCTTTTAACACCTTCATCCCAAGAGCCATGCTGGTTCCCAATTTAAAAATACCTCGCAAAACCGGTATTTTACCAAAAATACCAAAAGCAGATTTGTTTAAGCCGCCTGTTATGCTCTCAATCTCGCCATTAACATTACGCACGGCTAAACAATAAGCATCGGGGCCTTTCATCATAACCCCTTCCATAACAGCCTGACCGCCGTAAAAAACCGGCTCTGTTTTCTTCTTCTTTATCCTTTTTTCTTTCTTCACCCTTTCACCGCCCCCAAAAATCGGCAATGCCGCCCCCAAACTAAAATAACACCAAAAGGGCAGAGAAGAATCCCCACCCTAAACAGCCTCTTCGGCCATATTCAGCTAATTTTTAACTTCGATATTATATCTCTTTTTAAATTTATCCACTTGACCGCCGGCGCTTGTAACAAGTCTTTGGCTTCCGGTATAAAACGGGTGACATTTCGAGCAAAGCTCTATTCTAATCTCTTCTTTGGTAGACCCTGCCACAAATTCATTGCCGCAAGCGCATTTTACTTTGGCTTGATAGTACTTTGGTTGAATATCTTTCTTCATTCTAACTTTCTCTCCCTGCTGATTCTGATTTTTACTAGCTTATTGGTCATTGCATCATGCTATTGTACCATAACATACCCGCCTTTGCAACAGTTTTTATTTATAAAAGAAGTATCCAAATAACTACAATCCCTTTGAAAGAATTCTCCCGCAAGGTATAAGTTGATATGCATTATCGCTATATGATAACATCCAAATCAGCTAATAATTAGGCAATTTTTAAATCTTTTTATTTTTTTGCATATGCATGCTGGATATAATGTCAAAAATGATATATAATTTTATCAAACATGTAAAAAGCTCTACAGTTTAAAATGATATAATATCCTTATGACTGGTGATTATTCACAGCATAATAAAGCTATTAGAGGAGGATATTTTTATGAAGCGTAAACTATTTTACCTTACGTGTCTATTGGCAATGGCGCTGACTTTTGCGGCATGCGGCGGCAATAATGCCGCAGCCACAGATGAAACAGGCACACCTGCCGCAGAACAAGGCCAAACCGCAGAAAGCCAGCCTGCTGATGACACAGGAGCAGAAAACGGCCTTCCTATTCATCTGCGCCCAATGCAGAACCATATTGTTCTTAATGTAGGCGCAAGCTTTGGCACTCCCGAAGGCAATGTACCGCCGGGCACAACACCCGAAACCCAAACAATAAACGAACTGCTTTTGGACCATATGAATATTGAAATTAATTATTTATGGATGGTTCCGTCCGGGCAGGGTGAAGAAAGATTCCAGCTTGCTGTTGCCACAGGCGAAGTGCCCGATATTATGTCATTAGGCCGCCGCGACTTTGCGGAATTTTCCGAATTTGGCATGCTTAGGGATTTAAGAGAGGCCTTTGACCGCTATATTCATCCTGATATAAGAGCGATGTTTGAATATGGCGACAATGTTCATTTAGATTTATCTTCCAGAGACGGTCAGCTTTTGGGCATACCTGTAGTAACCGACCCAATGCAGCAGACGCAGCTTATTTGGTATCGCCATGATTGGATGGAAGCTTTGGGGCTTTCCATACCAACATCTATGGACGACCTTATAAATATGGCTGTTGCCTTCGTAGAAAACGATATGAGCGGACAAGGAAACACCACGGGAATAGGCATGCAAGAAACCTTAATTACTACATGGATGCCTGATGCCAGGGGGATATTCCAAGGTCATGGAGCATACCCGACCGCATGGCTTTTGCGCGGCGGAGAACTTGTGCCGGGCACTATCCAACCAGAGGTACAGAATGCACTTAATACATTACGTCATATGTATGCTGTAGGAGCCATTAATCCCGAGTTTGCCACAATGAATATGGACCAGCTTGCGGCAGATATTTCCGGCGACAGGGTTGGAATTGTGCTGGGCGAATGGTGGCTTCCTGCCTGGCCGTTTAACCATAATTTAGAAAATAATCCCAATGCAGACTGGCGCGCAACCACCATTGTAACACCAGAAGGAACTCCCGGCACTTCAATTATAAACCGCATGAATATACATATGTGGCGTGTTGTAAGTGCCGATGCCCCTCCGGGAGCGGAAGAAGCTCTCATAAGAATGATTAATCTGCATTGGGACATAGTATATAGTCCTGATGCGTTAGAAATTTACGGAGAGCGTATCTTGCCGGAAAATGGCTGGGTATACAATTGGGCGCCCGCTTACTTAAATATGGCAGCATTTGAACAATATTTGAATTACACTATGGTGAATGAAGCCAGAGAAACCGGAAGTACATTAGAGTTTTTTACTTCTGACCAATGGAATTTATGGGAAGCCCACCTTGTTATAAACGAGGGGCATGTGTCAGAAAGAATGGAATTTCCTCATGCTTGGGGCCTATATACTTCTCGTGTAGCCCGTCACGGCGGATGGGGCCTTACTATGGATGTAAGGGATGCAGGATTATTTATCTTCAACGAATTTTACGGAGACCCTACACCAACAGAATTAGCAGTGGCGTCCATCTTAAATGATATGTGGACAGAATTTTCTGCCCGCTATATTATGGGAGACTTGCCTTATGAAGCATGGGATACATTTGTTGCAGACTGGCTGCGCCTTGGAGGCGAAGCTTGGGCAAGAGAAGCGAATGAGCAGTTCAGAGAAATGCAATAAGTTATGATTGGCTTGGCAACCCCTATTTAAAGGCCAAGCCTCGTAGGGGCGGGCCTTTGGCCGCCCCTACGACTACGATAAATAATTCATATTTATTAAATTGTGGTGCTTGAAAATGTACAAATGGAAACAGTTTATAAATAAGCCGAAAAATATGCTGACTAAAGCGGTGGTTGTTTTTGTGCTGCTTATGTTTACAGTATATGCTTTTGGATTATGGCTTAACATAAACACACAAAACCTTGTACGCAGACAGATTGTAGAATATGCACACCTACAGCTTACCTATCTTGCAGAAAGTTTAGACAGAGAGATAGAGCATGTTTTCAGACAACAGGTGGCTTTAAACAATGACCATAATCTACGCCGTTTGACTTTGTATCCGGACCTATCGGATATGGGAAGTATTTTTGTAAATTTGCGGCGAATAAGCGGTAATTTCAGTGCAATTTATAATTCTTCGTCACATGTGTCAGATGTGGGTGTTTACTTGCCAAACCTAAACCGCATCAGCAAATGGGGATTGCTTTTCGCTTCACCATCGGAATACGACAGGGTCTTAATTGACAATATACAGAAAAACGACAGGCATATATTTTCCATTGGCCAGGACCTGATTATAGGAATGCCTCTGCATGAAAGAATATTGTTGCCGCCAGGCCCCGGCAGTGCAGTTAGTTATGTGCGTTTTTCCGGCAAGGCTTTAATCGAAACATTAAATCAAATGGCCGGTGCTTACGGCTTAACAATTGCTTTGTTCAATAATGGCGAGCTTGTGGTTACTGCCGGGAATTATATTTACAATAAACGGTTATTTAGTCATGCCCTCGGCACAAATGCAGGCGAACCGCATTTTTTACGCAGTGCAGAAGAATCCATGTGGATACTGCGGGCACCTTTCAGCCGTTTTGATTTTGAGCTTGTTGCCGTATTGCCCAATACACAGGTAGATATTACGATTATCCCAACCATGGTAGCAACAATCATTTTATTTGCAGTATCCATGATTATTGGCGCCATTATATTTACCATGTATATAAGCCGCCTTATAAAGCAGATATATCAACAAAAGCAGGCATCCGAAAAAGCCAGGCTGGGACAATTGCATTTGCAGATAACCCCGCATTTTTTATACAACAGCTTCTATCAAATATATAGACTTGGAAAAATGGGGGATGTAGATGCGATATCGGAAATGTCTTTGAAGCTAAGTCAATATTATCAATATATCACCCGAAGCAAAGATGATGATATTACATTGCAGCTTGAAGTCAGGCATGCCGAAGACTATGCGGCAATTCAAAGCATACGCAGCGGCGGGCGTGTAGAATGTTTCTTTGAACCTATTCCCAAACAATGCCTTGAAATGAAAATGCCCAAACTTTTTCTGCAGCCCTTGGTTGAAAACGCTTATATTCACGGAACAAACAATACAAAGGTTCTGTCTGAAATACATGTAGGCTTTGTGCATAAAGATAACGGGCTTTTGATATTTGTAGAAGATGACGGAAACTGCCCGGATGACAATTTTCTGGATAATTTGAGAAAACGGCTTTCATCATATGACAGGGAAGAAGAAACAAGCAGCTTGTTTAACATTTTGCAGCGTTTGGAATTTATGTACGGAAAAAGAGTTCGTATGAATGCTTTGCGGGGGGAAATGGGCGGTTTAAGAATTGAAATAGTAATTGACAATAGTGCATAATCGGTTCGCTCTATTGCCAATAAGGGAGGGTGATAATTAATGCGTCATTTACTTGTGGTTGATGATGAACCCAATTTGGTAGACGGACTTTGTCATGCCCTAGCCGAAGCCCTTGGAGATGAAGTTGACATAAGCAAAGCCTACAGCGGAAGTGAAGCATTGGCTGTTTTGTCCGAAAGCCCTGTTGATTTGGTTATTACGGATGTGCGTATGCCGGATATCAGCGGGCTGGATTTGATGCAGATAATACACGAGCGGCGTATGGGCTGCCGTGTGCTTATAATTACAGGTTATGATGAGTTTAATGCCATTCACAAAGCTGTTAAACTGCCTATGACCGCCGGGTTTCTGCTTAAAAACGAAGGTGACGAGGAAGTTATTAAGGCAGTGAAAAAGAGTCTTGCAGGCATTGAAGAAGCGGAAAAGACCCAGCTTGCCCTGGCATTGGCACAGCGCCAAAGTGAGGCATTGGACATTTTGCTTCGGGAAAGACGTCTGTGGAATATTTTGGGTGTACTTCCCTATTATGATGACTCTGAAGCATCATCCGAAACCGCTTTAGTAATCGACTTAAACAAGCCCCTGTTATTAGTTGTTGTTCGCAGCTTTTCTTCTTACATAAGCGCCGACACCATCATTTGGCTTGAACAGCAGGTTAATCTGCTTTTAAGCACTCATTTTATAATGGAAATGAGCATACTTGGTTCATCAAGCATGGCATGGCTGCTGCAAGAACAAGAAGAATATACCGGCATTAAATATTCAGATGACATGGAGCGTTCCAAAGCATTAAGGGCAGGCATGCTGGAAATACAGTCAAGACTTGCAAATAACGGAACTGAAATATCCGTGGCTTTAACATCCAAATGGGCCTTGGCTTCGGATTTGCCAGGATATGTCCACGCCCTTAGGAATGTTCTGCAAAATATGTCCATCAGCGGACGGCATCAACAGGTTATTGATTTAAGCACAGATGAAAAATACACCGTATTTCTAGAAAGCGCAGATTCCTATGTTTCTTTGGACAGATATATTCACAGAGCCAGAAATGCCCTGCTTAAAGGGGAAGAAAAAGAGTGGGAAGCGGCAATGAAAAGGATAAGCCGCTTAAGCGCATCAGACCCTTCTGTTGCTGCACAGCTTTTAAATATAGTTATTACAACCTCTAATATATTGGGTCTTCCTCCTATTTTGGATATGACAAAGTTATTATCACCTGACGGAGATTACGACAGATTAAATGCCGCAGGCATAGATATTTGCAGAAAACGCAGGCAAATTTCAAAACATGCAATAATCAATATTATAGACTATGTACACGAATCCATTGAAAAAAATCTGGGAAGCCCCGCTCTTTCCGTTACGTCTATTGCAACGGAAACTCATTACAATCCTTCATATCTTTCCCGCCTGTATAAACAGCAGACGGGGGCCAATATAATGGAAACTATTAATAATATCAGAATACGCAGAGCTTGCGAGTTTTTAAAGGACCCATCTCTTAAAATTATGGATATTTCCCGCCGTGTAGGCTTTGCTTCCCCTTCTTCTTTTACATTCTTTTTCCGTAAAAGAATGGGTATGACGCCTAAAGAATTTAGGACGGGAAAACTAAGCTTATAGCCAACAAACATCTGCGAGATATGGGTTTAACAAAATTAAACCGGTTCACTATAACAAAATTAGGAAGGTGCCTATCATGACCAAGGCTGCAAAACATAAACCGCCCCGGCGCAAACGCACTTGGGGGCAATTAAAACTTGAATTTGGTTTTCATCTGATGATACTGCCGGCGTTGGCTTTTCTTATTATTTTTGCTTACCTGCCAATGGTTGGTATCGTTATGGCTTTTCAAGATTTCAGACCGATTCTGTCTTTTGAAAATTCGCCGTTTGTAGGCTTGGATAATTTCCGTTTCATTTTTTCCTTGCCTACCTTTGCCAGAGCTTTCCAAAATACTTTAATTATTGCCGTCGCCAGAATAATTGCGGGGCTTTTAACGCCTTTGATTTTGGCTCTGTTGGTAAATGAAGTGCGTAAAAATTGGTTTAAACGCTCTGTACAAACAGCCATATTTCTGCCGTTTTTCCTCTCGTGGGCAATTCTTGGCGGCGTTGTGCGGGAAGTTTTTTCTCTGCAGGGGCCTGTAAACCAAATTATTGCGGCCTTCGGCGGCGACCCATATATGTTTCTTGCAAGCAATAACTGGTTTCGCACCATCTTGGTTGCATCAAACACATGGCAGGGCATGGGATATAATTTAATTATTTTTCTTGCCGCAATAACAAATATAGACCTTGCGCAGTACGAAGCCGCAGACATTGACGGATGCAGCAAACTGAAACAGGTATGGTACATAACTCTGCCCGGCATGCTTCCTCTTATTATCCTGCTAGGAACCCTTTCCATAGGCGGGCTTTTAAGCGCAGGATTTGACCAAGTGCTTGTTCTTTATAATCCTCTTGTCTTTGAAACTGTTGATATTTTGGATACCCTTGTGTATAGAATGGGGCTTATCAATAGACAGTTCTCCCTTTCCGCCGCTATGGGGCTGTTTAGAAATGTTTTATCCCTTGGCTTGGTGGGCATTGCCTATTGGTGTGCGTATAAATTTACCAATTATCGTATTTTCTAAGAGGAGGCAGATATATGAGCATAAAATCAGATTTAACTATAGATAAAAAATCAGCAAGAAAACTGGCAAAAAGCAACAAGATAAAATCAAGCACAAGCCGAAGGGTCTTTGTTGTTGTAAATGCAATTTTGTTATCCATCGTCACATTCTTATGCTTGGCCCCATTGTTTCATCTTTTAGCCGTATCGCTTTCGTCCAATCACTATGCATTGGCAGGTATGGTTTCGTTTTGGCCAAGGGGTTTTACAACCGCTGCTTATGAATTTCTTTCGGGGCAGTCGGCATTTTTTGATGCATTATTAATTTCAATCCAGCGTGTTGTCCTCGGCACTGTCATTAATATGACTTTGGTGGTTTTGGTTGCATACCCTCTTTCCAAAGAAGTTGAAGTATTTCGGGCGCGCACTGTTTACGCATGGATTTTTGCTTTTACTATGTTCTTTAGCGGCGGCTTGATTCCCAGCTTTTTTGTAGTTTCCCGCCTGGGACTAATTAACACAATCTGGTCTTTGGTTTTGCCCGGTGCAGTTAATGTATGGCATGCGGTTATGCTTTTAAACTTCTTTCGGGGCGTGCCCAAAGAACTGGAAGAAGCCGCCCGCATGGACGGCGCAAGCCATCTTGTTACATTGATAAGGATTTATCTGCCCCTAAGCCTTCCGGCTATGGCAACGATAACATTATTTACTGTGGTGGGGCATTGGAATGCTTGGTTTGACGGAATGATTTATATGACCAACCCCGAGAATTATCCGCTTCAAACCTATTTAGCCTCCTTAGTTATGGCAGCCGATACAGCAACCCGCAATTTAATGACCGTAGAAGACATAATGCGTCTGGCGGATGTAAGCGATATGACCGTGCGCACGGCGCAGATTTTCCTTGGTGCGCTGCCAATTATGATGGTCTACCCATTTTTGCAGAGGTTTTTTATTAAAGGTATAATTGTGGGTAGCGTGAAAGGTTAATTTTAGGTTTATATTATAATATTATAAAATATGCCGCTTCTTTTGGAATTTAAGAGCGGCATATTTATTTGAAATTATCCCCTAACGCGCCGCTTATGCAGACCAAGCTCATATTTAACAAAAACCTCGTAGGGGCGGCTTGCAGCCGCCCCTACGAAACAAAAAACTTCCATAAAAAGGTTTTATTTAAGAACTCAATGCTCTGCTGTAAAAAAATTAGTTTGTTTTTTGCCTGCATTTTTGATATAATTTATCTTTAATAGCGTAACCGGGCCTGACCCTCAACTCCCAAGGAGATGAACTATTATGAGAGAAATTGATGTAAGTCAAATAACCAATGCAATTGCAGATTTATGCATAAAAGCCTGCGTCATAGTTGCGCCGGATATTCGTGAATATATGGAAAAGGCCATAGGTGTGGAACTGGGAGTCGCCAAACAGGTTCTTAGCGACATGCTTAAAAACCAAGACATTGCCAAAGAGCGAAAAATGCCCATATGCCAAGACACAGGCTTGGCAGTGGTCTTTCTTGAAATTGGCCAGGATTTACGCATTGTCGGCGGTAATCTGGCAGATGCTGTTCATGAAGGCGTGCGGCGTGGTTATGAAGAAGGATATCTGCGTAAATCTGTAGTGGCAGACCCAATAAGCAGAGTTAACACCAAAGACAATACACCCGCGGTAATACACTATGATATTGTGCCGGGGGACGGCCTTAAAATAACAGTTTCTCCCAAAGGCTTCGGCAGTGAAAATATGAGCCGCCTGGTTATGCTGGTGCCCGCAGCCGGTATTGAAGGAGTAAAAAACTTTGTGGTGGAAACAGTTACAAAAGCCGATTCCAACGCTTGCCCGCCTATTATTGTAGGCGTAGGAATAGGCGGCACATTTGACTTTTCCGCAAATATGGCCAAAAAGGCTCTGCTTAGAAAAATAGGCTCAAACCATCCCGACCCATATTGGGCGGGCATAGAAGCGGAGCTTCTTGAAGAAATTAATGCCACGGGCATTGGACCTTCCGGTTTCGGTGGTTTCACCACGGCAATGGCGGTGCATATAAACACATATGCCACGCATATAGCCGGTCTGCCTGTGGCGGTTAATATAGGCTGTCATGTGAATCGTCATGAGGAAATTCAGTTATAAATATCAGACTTTTAAATATCAGACTTTAACGAAATGGGGGATTTACTTTGTTTGTATTTTGGTTTAAGATTTTAGCGGTGGTAGGCATCTTAGCGTTTATTTTTGGGCGCAAAGGCAAAAAAGACAAAGGAGGCGGCAAAGATAAAGGAAATTAGGGAAATTAAAACGCCGCTTACGGATGAAATAATAAAAAGCCTTAAATGCGGCGACATGGTATATATTACCGGCACGGTATACACCGGGCGGGATGCGGCGCATAAGCGTATGTCAGAAATGCTTGACGCCGGAGAAAACATGCCTTTTGACTTTAACGGAAACATAATTTTCTATGCAGGGCCTTCTCCCACCAAGCCCGGTGACATAATAGGCTCTATCGGCCCAACCACCGGCGGCCGCATGGACATTTTTGCGCCTAAGCTTATTAAAACAGGCCTTAAAGCCATGATAGGCAAAGGTCTTAGAGGGGATGCCGTCAAACAGGCCATTTCGGAACACGGCGGCATATACTTTGCAGGCGTTGGCGGCATTGCCGCCCTTATGAGCGAAAGTATAAAAAGCGTGGAAGTTGTAGCCTTTGAGGATTTGGGCACAGAAGCTATAAGACGGCTTGAGGTTAACAAACTTCCTGTTTGTGTAGCTATAGATTCAGAAGGGAATGACATTTATGACAGAAGAAGTTAACGATACAGGGCGGGGACGGTGGATTCAGCATAATTTTCTGTTAAGGCCCTATAGAGTCCACGCTCTGTTATTTGTGTTTTATATAGTTTTCGGCTTCGTTTGGGCAAGCCCTTCGGAAATTATAGAAGGCATGCGCATAATACTCACATCCTCGAACATCTTGGTTACAGATTATATCTATATCGCAGGCCTTGGCGCATCCTTTGTAAATGTAGGCATAATGGGGCTTCTTGCAATTCTTGTACTTTCAAGCACAAGACACAGGCCCTTTGGCTTGGATATGGGAGTTCTCGGTCTTGTCACAGGCTTTGCTTTCTTCGGCAAAAATCCTTTAAATATGCTGCCCATATTATTAGGGGCCTTTTTATTCAGCAAGTTTGCAAAAAAGAATTTTGAAGAAGTTATTGTCCCCGCACTTTTAGGCAATGCCTTGGCCCCCGCCGTAAGCCAGCTTGCCCATGTTTATGACATACCAACACCTTTGGGCATAGTTTTAGGCGGCCTTGTGGGCATATTTATAGGCTTTACTATAAGTCCGCTTGCGCTTTGGTTTAAAAGAACACACGAAGGACTAAACCTATACAACGTAGGTTTTACAGCAGGTATTTTTGCTATAGCGCTTATGGCGCTGTACTCAAATTTGGGTATCAGTTTCGAGCCGCGCGCATTATGGAGCAGCGGAAACAACAATGTGTTAATTATATTCTTGATTATCGTATCTGTATATTTTACCGTAATCGGCCTTTTGGCTGACACAGGGCAGAAGGTAAGTTTAAAAGAACTTTTGCTTCTTAAAACCGAAGACTTTGACTATTATAAATGGTATAGAGAAAAATCATATATAGCTATGGGCATTTTAGGCTTTGCCTGTTTGGGGCTTATGTTTGCTCTGCGTGCAGAATATACGGGTCTTGCTATCGGCGCAATACTCTCAATTATAGGCTTCGGCGCATTCGGAAAAAGTTTGCTGCACGCAGCTCCCATCGTTATAGGAACCCTTTTAGCAGATTTTGCTAACTATTTAAGCTTTGGCGTAGATATAAACTCCAATGGCAATCTTGTTGCCATTTTATTCTCCACCTGCCTAACCCCCATAAGCAAAGTATATGGCTGGAAATGGGGTATTATTGCGGGCTTTTTGCATCTGTCGCTGGCTACCAATATATCCATTTTCCACGGCGGTATGAATCTTTATAACAACGGGCTTGCAGGCGGCTTTGTGGCCATTTTGCTGCTGCCTATAATAAGGTCAATTGAAGAAAGGAAGAAAGCAAGCATATAAATATGGAGGAATTTGATATGAAGAAATTTGATATGAAGAGCGCAGTATTCGGATTTATTATCGGAACTATAGGTATAACTGCGGCTTTAACTACAGTGTTTGCGACCAGCGGAATAAGGTCGGCCAATTTTAGCAATGCAAGGGTTTATTTTTACGGACAAGAAGTGCCGCTTGAAAATCAATTAGTTTCCATCGTCAGAGAAGGGGAATCAAATGCTCGGCTTTATATGCCTTTGAGGGAGTTATTGGAATATATGAATTTCATTGTGGAATGGGATTCTGAAACTAATTCAGTCAATCTAACAATGAGGGGCAATCCAGGAACTCATTCTCCATCAACATCCACCACTACCGGGCTAACGTCAAATACCCTGCCGCAGAATGATGCTGACAGAAGGGCGATATCCATAATTGAAAGTTCAGGAACATGGAGTTCGGAAATAGACCGTTTAATTCCGCAAATGACACCGGAGACAGTGGATAGGCTTGTATTTACTTACTTGGAGAAACAATTATTCCCCGGAATTAGCACTTCTATAAATGCCGGAACTGTTGCGGGAAGAATTGAAATAGCTTTAAGGCACATGACTGAAAGCGGCCGAGATACTGCACAAAGAATAATTTCTTCGTATTATTAATCCTGTTTCATTATTAAAACGGATAAAAAATTTAGCGAAGATGACAATGAGATTATTTCTCGGCTTGCAATTTAATTAGGGGATGAAAAAATGCGCGAAACAGGAAAAATAACTGTAATAACAGGTAATGGTAAAGGTAAAACTACATCCGCCATAGGCATAATGATGCAAGCGGCGGCAAAAGGTAAGAAAGTATATTTCGGCCAATTTATGAAAGATGGGGAATACAGCGAAATAAAAATGCTTAGAGATGCATTTCCAAGTATTGTTATAGACCAATATGCAGGGAAGTTTGTGCTTAAGCGCGCGGCAAAGGATGATGACCACGCAAGAGCGCAGTATGGCATAGAAAGAGCGACAGAAGCGCTTGAGTCTAATGACTATGATTTGGTCGTGCTGGATGAAATTAATATCGTTCTCTTTTTGGAAACTGTTACACTTGAGCAAGTAATGGGATTAATTGACATAAGAGGAAGTGCAGATTTGGTGCTTACCGGGCGATATGCAGACCCGGCGGTTATAGAAAGAGCTGACGAAGCTATTGAGATACTTCAAATTAAGCATTATTTCAATGAAGGAGTTCCCGCTCGGGTTGGTATTGAGATGTAAGAAGAAGCTTCCGGCCGCACACCATAACCCCTTATCCGCATCCAATCCCGTAGGGGCGTGCCTGTGGCCGCCCGCTGTCCGCAATATATAAACTTGGTTTATACACAAAGTTCGGGCGGCTGCAAGCCACCCTAACGAAACATTGGTTTCAATATAAGTTTTGTATGTGCAGAGGGGCTGGAAATAATGTTTTTTGCATAAAAAATCCCACCCCTGTTTTTTGATAGAATGACTTGACTAATAAGCCTGGGTGAGTTATAATTTTCTCACAGGCTGCTAGGCAGTTTGGGACGGATGCAGTTGTCAAGTCTTGTGAGGAGTTGGACAACTGCATTCTAATTCCCAAACCCAGAATTGGCACGTAGGTTTTTATTTTAAGGGCTACTTGGTGCGGATATTGATAACGCACACAATTCTATGAAGCCATTATACTACTGCTTTTTCCAGATGTCAACAGTTTTCTTGATATTTTTTGAAAAAATTATATGCAATTAAAAAGCGGATGGCTTGGCAAAAGCCAAGCCATCCGCTTTTTAAAATGTCTATTAATTTGCTTGACTAACAGCATTTCTAATTTCCTCAATCTGCATCAAAATCCCGCCTATGCCGCCTTGGGAAACATACCACAAATCACTGCTAAGATAAAAAATATTGTTGTTTTGATATGCAGTTGTAAGGCGCACAAGCTCATTTTCTATGTCCTCGCGGTTTGCAGCCTCGCCTTCCTCAACAGCGGCATTGCGGTCTACCACAAATATAATATCGGGGTCCATGGACACTATATATTCATTGGATATTATATAACCATGGGTTGCAATTTCAATATTAGGGTCAACGGGTGTTACACCCAACACATCATGAATTATACCAAAACGAGAGCCAGGCCCAAAAGCCCTTAAAGAACCGTTGTTATGAAGTATAATAAGGGAGTTTTTATCAAGGCCTGAAGCATATTGATATACTTGGTCTATACTTGCATTAATCTGACCAAGGGAAATATCAACCTGTTCTTCAACACCGAAGATACGCCCAATATATATATTGTTGGCCCAAAAAGAGCCCAGAAAATCATCATTTATCAAACCAAGGTCTATGGTAGGCGCAAGGCTGTTAAGTTCATCAAACATGGGGCGTGCCCGGCCGGAAATTATTATAAGGTCAGGATTTTCGGCTGCTAAAAGCTCTAAATTAGGCTCATGCAAAGTGCCAAAGCTTGGGAAAAGACCATCTAAATGAGAAAGGTAATTTGGCAAGGATGTTCCCGCTATTCCTATAATTCTATCGGTTAAGCCAAGTTGGTACATAGTATCCAGCACACCAAAATCAAAAACCGCTACACGCCGGGGCTCTATAGGAACTTCTGTTTCGCCGGATATATGCGTTACTGTTATAGTTTCTGCTCTGGCTGCCACTCCGGCGGCTTGGGCTTCACCGCAGGCGGCAAGCATAAGCACTGCCGCAGCAAAAAACAGCGTAGCCAAAAATCTTTTTATTACAATCATTACAGCAACTCCTTATTGTTTAATATTTATCAATTAATATAACTTAATTATCTTATCATGACTAATCCGACATGTCAAGTAGGAAAACTTAAATTTATGGAAAGTTGCACGGAAAGTTATACGGGCTCACAGCATTCTAATTTGAATGATTAACCTCGTAGGGGCGGCTACAAGCCGCCCCTACGAGGTTGTGCGCTATTGTTTTGCTTATTATGGTGTTAAGGTCAAGGGATTTGTCAGCAATATAATACCCCTACCATAATTTATTTCTTAAATTATGGTAGGGGTATCTAAATATCATCCTCTTAAATCCACTTTCTTACTATCCTCCATACCCGCTCATAAGCTGCCAGCATATACCAAATTTATCCTCAAGAACAGTATAAGCAGAGCAGTATGTGGTACTGCACATAGGCGTAAGAATCTTTGCACCATCAGATAATATTTTATAAGCAGCGTTTAACTCATCATTTGATTTAAACTGCATTAATAAGCTTACTTTATGCGATTTATCCTGCGGCTTTCCATCTAACATACCAATCGAATCATCGGCCAGGCTAAAGCAATTATTCCCAATCATAATTTCAGAATAGTATACAAAGTCTTTCTCTTCGTCTTTGTATTTAAAATCCTTTGGGTTTGCCTGCGAATACAGCACCATTACCTTAACTTTTGCACCAAAAGCTTCTTTGTAAAGCTCTATCGCCTGACTGCATTGCCCTTCAAAGGCAAGACAAGGTGTAAATTCTATCATATTTTATTCCTCCACTTTTATAAACTGCCTTTTGATTAATACCATGACTTATGCCTGCTTGATACACTACTGCTTACTTATTTGTTACGATTATTACAGTCCATCCGATGTCATAACCTGCCAATTTACACCAAACTTATCTTCAACTATACCATACATTGAGGCCCAAAATACAGGGGCTAATGCTTCGACCTCTCTACCGCCTTCCAATAACTTTGCATATAAGGCCGTAACCTTATCAACTGTATCTTCGGTAATAAAGAAAGTAAAGTTATCTCCCGTAGGCTTTGTTTCAACTCCGTCTGTCATAGATACCTCTGAGCCGTGAATTGAAATAACAGAGTGCATCACGAAATTTGGAGGAAGCGATAACGATTCCATGCCTGAGTTTTCCGGCGCATCCTTAAAGTACGCAATGCCTTTCACTTCTGCTCCCAGCACTTCTTTGTAAAAAGAAATTGCCTCATCGCAATTACCCGGGAAGTGTATTGTTGTTAAAAACATATTACCAACTCTCCTTTTTCTTTGGTTATACCATGATAAAAATATTATACCATAACAATTACGACAACAGTATGTCCTATTTCATGGGAACATACAAAATTATTTTCAGTTTCAGAGTTAATCACTTCAATCTCACTACCTTTTTTGCTTGGTCTACCAGCTTTTTTAGGTGGTGGAACTTCGACATCCGATGTATAGCCTGTCTTAAAGACGAAAGTAATCTTGTATGGGTTCTTGTTGCCCTGTTCGTTAACCTCACCGATGATTATTTTCTCAATCATGTTTTCAAATATAGCAGGGTCAAACTCGTGCATGGCTTCCTTTTGCTCTAGCGTCGTCTTAAATTCAGTAAGACGCTTTTTTAGCATGGCTAGTTGTATGTTGTATCTGACCAAATGCTTAGTGATGTCTTTTGCGGTTGTAGTGGTCATATTAGAGCCTGTTGTGTTTGCGTACATTCTTACAAAATAATATTTTCTCAGCTTGGAAAATCCGTTCAATGCAAAAAGCCTTATTCCAATAATCTGAAAAAAGGCTGCTCATATCAAGTTTGTTTCTTATGAAAGACTACAGTGCGCAAAAGATTCCGAAGTTTAAGCCTTGCTTTAAATGGTAAAAATCATAATCCTCCGTAGCATTGCTGCGCCTGTCGAAAACAATGTATTATTTACAAAATAAGTTTCTCACTCTTTTCCTTTTCCGATGACTACCTGATAACCTGCTCTACACGATTGCGCCCACTCGCTTTTGCTCGGTACAATGCTTTATCAATCTTTGTGCAAAATGTTTCAAAGTCCTTGATATAATCCTGACTATTAGGGATGATAGTCCCGACACCAATACTTACAGTAACATAGGTGTTTTTGTCATCGCATTTTATAGGAGTTTCAGAGATTGTTTTTCTTAACTCTTCTGCGACGAAAAGCGCTCCTTCGATGGGCACATTTGGCAAGAGAACTGCAAACTCTTCGCCGCCCCATCGGAATACATGGTCGCCTCCACGCTTAACGACCTGTTGCATGATGCCCACGACAGCTTTCAAGCAAGCATCACCATTTATGTGACCATACGTATCGTTAAATAATTTGAACTTATCTATGTCTACAAACAACATACCAATCCACTCTTTTTCACGTAATGCGCGTCTCCATTCCCTGTCAATAACCTTGTCAAAACATCGGCGATTGTTAGCACCTGTTAGCCCATCAATAAGACTATACGCTTCGATAACCCTCATTTGTTCAATCAATTTCATGTGCAGCCCAACCCGTAAATTTACAATTGCATTAACAAAGGGTTTGCGTATAAAATCAACCGCTCCAAGCGAAAGTGCTTCTAACTCATCCTCATACGATTCGCTGCCGGTTATAAAAATAACAGGGATGTCTTTTGTTCTTTCCGACTCTTTCAATTGTGATAACACTTCAAATCCTGATAAATCAGGCATATTTAAGTCCAGTAACATTAAGTCAACATTGTTTTCATGAGCTAATTTAAGCCCTTCTTCTCCGCATTGAGCCAGTATCACATCATATCGAGATGAAAGAATTTTGCTCAATGCTTTAAGTTGCATAGGTGTATCATCTACTATTAAGATGCTTCTTTGTTCTGTCATATATCTACACCTCCAGTGTTTTTCTTAATTGATTTAGGCTCTCAAGTGCAAAATCAAATGCTAAATCCTCAATGTGAGCTATTAAAGCTTTCGTCTGAGGGATGTTAACAAGCTCATCTATCATGTTAATAGCTGCACCCCGTTTATCTTCAAGGAGTTCTGATAGTTTGTCAAAAAGTGCTGTTGTAGCTGCCTTGTCCATATCCAAGATAGATGCTGTGTATTGGGGCTCTGCTTCAGCCTGTAGCTGCAACTCAATTTTCCCCATTACTTTTTCAAATTCATTGCTCAGTTCGCTTATTTTAGTTGGCATATTTCCAGTCCGAAGCGCATTTTCCGCTTTCCTCGCGAGTTCTTCAAAAACATTCTCATTGATAATTCCCGCTATTCCCTTTAGCGTATGTGCGATGCGATGTGCAGTTTTAATATCGTTTGAATCTATGGCACTGAGCAAGTCATTCATTGCATTTTTTTGAGTGCGTGCAAAATCCTTGTATGCCGTATTATAAAGCTCTGAACTTCTCAAAAAATCATCCATGCTTTTATTTTTTGCTGATGATTTACCGTCCTTAATCGAAGCATCTACTCTAGCCTTCTCCAATATTTTCTGCGGCTGCTTGTCTCGGATAAATTTGTTAAGTATGGTATTTAAATGCATACTTTGTATTGGTTTAGAAATAAATCCGTCAAATCTATTTTTAATAAATTCTTCGGCTTGTCCTATTAATGCATTGGCAGTAAGAGCGACGATGGGCTCATCATATCCAAGATTCCGTATTATCTTAGTGGCTTCCATGCCGTTTAGGTTAGGCATCATGTGATCCATAAATATAATGTCATACACCCTGCCTTCTTTTACTTTTTCAATCGCTTTATATCCGCTGTCAGCCGTTTCAATATTCAAATTATAAAAGTTCATAAGTCCCTTAGCAACATAAAGGTTCGTATCAATATCATCAACGACTAGCACGGAGCCATACGGCATAGGCTCTGGCACAAAGTCTAACTTTCTTCTTTTTGACAATGCACTTTCATCAAATCTTCGGAAATTTTCGGCAGTTTCATGACCAAGTTTATCTGTGCCAGAAACCTGTTGAGGTATACACAGTGTCACAGTAGTACCAATTCCTACTTCACTTTCTATATCTATCTTGCCGGCCATAAGGTTAATCATTTTATATACAATGGGTAAACCAAGACCCGTACCACCTGTAAATCGTTCAGCCTCTTCGTGGAAACGGACGTAATCGCCATCCAGTGCTTCGAGCTGATGCTTGGTCATGCCTATGCCTGTGTCAGACACTTTTATTATCAGGTTCGCAGTATCTTCACTATCACCGCCTAAGTTGTCGCAAGACATGAAAAAAGTAACTTTGCCTTCTTTGGTATATTTAAAAGCGTTAGAAAGAAGATTATTGATAATTTGCTTTAAACGCAGGTCATCGCCAAATAGATACGCTGGCATATTTCCATCTGCATTGACTTCAAATTGAATACGTTTGCTGCCTAAGTAAACCAAGTGAAGCTGGATAGTATCTGTAACAAGGCTGGCAACTTCATATCGCACAACAATAAGCTCCATTTTGCCTGCCTCAATTTTCGATATATCAAGTATATCATTTATAATTTTTAATAATATATCTGCGGAATCATTGATTTTTAGAAAGGCCTCTTCCACTTCAATATTCAAGTTTGGATTTTGTAGCTGAATTTCCGAAATACCCAATACTGTTGTAAGTGGTGTACGTATTCGTGGCTCATGGTTGCTAAAAAGCGTGTTTTTGCCTGATTGTTCTCTTCTGCAATTATAGTTTTGCGCTGATGCTCCATGTGTTCTTTTTGAGATTCCTTTATGCGCGTTATATCTATTGAGTATGCAACCAGCACTTTCTTGCCTTTATATAAAGTGGTCACTCCATACACTTCTACCGGCAGAAGGTTGCCATCCGCATCTTTGTGCAACCACTCAAAGCCCATTGATTTTTTTGTAAAGGCTTCGCTAATATTTTCTATCGCCTTTTCTTTGGATGGCTTGCCATCCTCTTGAAATCCGGGAAAATACCTCAGAAAATTGTTGATATACTCTTTTTTGTCAGATAAGTTCAGCTTCCTTAACACTTCATCATTGCAATCAACTACATTCAAATCAAGGTCTATTATAGTGACCATAATAGGCATATTATCAAACATGAATTTAAGTCGTTTATTTTCTTCTCTAAGCTCTGATGCAACGATTCTATAAACACCAAATGCAAGCAATAGTATTATGATAACTCCGATTATGGCAGTGATTGTGAGCGTAGCGATTGTGTTTTGAACTATACTCGTTAGGCGGCTTCTAACGCCATATATGTATTCGTCCGTTGATTGCATTAAATAATTAAAGTGTTCGTAAGCTTCTTCTGCTATCTCCATTCCTCTACGCACAATTATTATTGCACTATCGGTATCGCCTAACCGCGCTGCAGCCACAGCATCTTCAATATAGCTGTAGTATCGGTTAATAGTTGCTTCAAGCATGTCAACTCTAAGTATTTGGGCGCGAGCATCTTCTGAGTCCATTAACGGACCAGCCAATAATGATTCCCTGTAATGACTGAATAGCAATGCTATTTCCAAGTTTAAGTTGCGAATATGGTCTGCGTGTGTATCAATTTCAAATTGCCTTATATAACCATGTTCATCAAGGTCGCTGGCATATATCGAAGCTCTAGCCATTGAACGGCGCGCATCCATTATATTAACTTCTATGTCATTCAAAATAAGGAATCTGGCATATGGAAAGTCAAGCACATATATATACTGGTTATTTACCGTTATAATGCTTGATACGCCGATTATTGACATAATTATCGGCACAACAATTATCAGCACAAATCCCGCTATCCAACTCTTTCCGGATCTCAAGTATCTCATAAAGAACTCCTGTATTTTATACTTTACATCCTACCAAACTAAATTTGCTCAGCATTTCCATAATCACATAATATTTAGTTCGAAAATACCCTTCCAACATAATTGCCCAGATGATGTTTGGTCAAAGTTCAATGCAATACTTGCTATATCACTCAAATTTACACTCGCAAAATATGAAATAGGTATGCGTAATTTGCCAATAGGCGTAAATCCTCTGCAAATAGGAAGCATAAAATATTATTATGCGGTATAATTTCCCCCATACGAAAGTGAAACGCACTTGTTTGAGATGGAATAATTACCGATTGCTATTGCCCTGATGCATCTGCCAAAGCAACGCTAAGTGACTGCAACTGCCCTTACTGTTTTAAGCTCGTTTAAAGTGTCTACTACGATATATAGCGACAAAGCACGTTGAAAAATCACTTATTTCAAGGGTGATAGCAACCGAGTTACTAATATTTTATAGGGCAAGGAAGTGATGAAAGAAATCCGGAACTTCGATAATTGTAGGTCTGAATGATATATCGCTCATCTATAGACTATGTTTTATCAAAGATTGGTTCTCTGTAGTTTCTATAAAATTTATATAATTTTACTTATAAATATAGATAGCTCTGGCAGCACCATCCCAAACCACATCAACACCGGGCATAAGCCTCTCTGCTACGTATCTTACTGGCACATAAGTTCTGTCACCTACAATTACCGGTACACCCATACCATCCGGCAAGGGCACTCCAATAGGCAATGTCAATTGAGTTAAGCCGTAGTTGATAGTTACGATGCGGGTCGCGTCATCCCAGTCAACTGTAGCGCCAAGAGCTTCCGATACTAAGCGAAGAGGCACCATTGTGCGATTATAATCAGTATCAATAAAAGGAGCAACGTCAGTATGAATGTTGACACCATTAACTGAATACGTAGAACTGCCTACTACAAAGCGTAATGTAGTTGTTTGAGTTTGTGGTGCTGCGGGTCTTACAATGGCTATTGCCGAAACTTCATCACCTACAACATATCTAAAAGTTGCCGATTCCAATACAAATCCATTAGGCATGTGCAGCATACTTTCGGTAATAGTATAGCCAACAGGGAGTATAAATTGCTGGTTTCCTACCTGTTGTCCGTTGGATGTTCTAAACAAGATGGATATATTACGGTTTTGGGCATTTTGGCTCGTTCTAAATTGAACAACTTCACCATAGTAATAGCCGTAATTTGTGCGCACGAAAGCTCGTACAAAGTATTCGGTATTGGGTGTTAATCCTGTTAAAGATAATTCAAATCCCGGAGCATTATTCGCTGATGCCCTTAATACATTGTTAGAAATTGTAGGCACTCTGGTTGCGGATGAATAAACAATACCATGCTCCAAAACACGGCTTGTAATCTCATGGGCGAATATGCCTCCTACTATTGCCGATGTATTAGTGACTTCTTGTACTAAATATGTCATTACATAATAGGAATCGTTAGCATCTAAACGTATGACCCGACCATACGATACACCGGCAGAATTTCTTGCAAAGGCACGTACATAATAAGGAGCGCCTGCCGTAAGACCGCTTACATTAATCGACGCAGAGCCAAGACCTCCGCTAATAGTTTGTAGTTGTGTTCCGCTTTGGTTTAAACTCGGATTAGAGTTGGTAATTGAAAAAACGACCCCTCTTTCGATGATGCCACCGCCATTATCGCTTTCTACATTAACCCTGACACCAAATGATGTATCGGACAAGCGAGTAACAGAATCAGTCCTAACAGTAGGTGTATGTATGTGGAATCCCTGCGTTCTGAATGAAACCATTTGGCCGTAGCCGGTACCATATGCATTCTCCGCGAAAGCCCAAACATAATATACTGTATTACTGGCAAGTCCTGATAGGTTTATCGTACCTGCTCCTGTGGTACCAAATGTCGTTACTACATTATGTGTCTGGTGAACCGATGGCCTTGTAGGTGAGTTAGAGAAAATAATACCTCTTCTTGTTATATTACCACTTCCGGATGAAGTTACGTTAATTCCCACATTTGCAGAAGTAGAAGTGATATTGGAAGCGTTTTGCGTATTGACACTTGGGGCGGAGCCTACAGGGGGAGGAGTTATAGGGGGCTGTATCGCAACATCCGGCATATGGGTATAACTTATCCAATCGTCAACGTAAAACTCACCCCTGGAATAGCTTGTAAACAAAACAAGAACTTCAATATTTATTGTTAATCCAGGCGTTAAGTTTGGTATATCTACCGTGAACGAACGGTTACCATTTAGTTGCCTGTTAAACCATATGCCAGCTATAGAACCAGATGCAGATTGAGGGGATGCATCCCCTTGAGTATTTAGCCTCACTTCCAAACGTGCAGATGTGGGGTTGACTTCTACTACCCTTAGAACCATGTCTCCGGTAGCAACATCGCTAATAGCAGGGCCGTCAATACCTACTCCACCCAAACCTTCAGTATTAACGATATTAACCTCATAGCCATCTGCATCAAATCCTGTAAAGTCAAATGCCGACACAGTATCAGCAAAACCCACAGAAATTAGTAATGTTAAAACCATTAAAGCGGATAACAATCTCAAAAACGTGTTTTTCATAAACATTCCTCCAATTATAATTATTATTAATAGGTGTAAGACAACAATTTCATTATGAGATTTCTCTTTCAATTATCGTAAGATTCCAGCGCAACTTCCTCTTGCGGCAAAAAAGCAGTTGTACTGTTGTTAATCCCAAGTCTTTGCATAATCAATTCAGTTATAGCTTCATGCATATCTTCAAGCGGATGTATTTGTATCACGGACGCAACCCATTCATCATATTCAACCCGTAAGGGTTCGCTAAACTCCATCCCTCCCGATGTAAATGTGATGTATGATTTATACACCCAATCATAGTCAAAATCTACCATAAAGGCTTGTCCGTCTTCATCAATATAAAACTGCGGATACCAACTAAGTCCCATGCCTCGAAATGCTCCATCCACAAATCTGTACAACACACCGCTGCCCCAAGTTTCGGCAACATATAAGATGAAAATTTCAGGTATACCATTGCCGTCAATATCGAATAGGGTAAAATCGCGGGCTATCAAGCCATTCTTTAGAAACGGCACATCATCAAGGATTATATCGCCGTACCTATCAAAAACTGTGCCGTTGTACCAGTTTGTTGGAGGCCCGTACACCACATACACCAGGGGGATATAATTAAATGTTGCAGAGCGTTCATGGTAATAATCCCAAACAAAGAAATTGCCATTCTCATAATAACCAAGACTAAATAAGCTGATATACCCCAAAAGAAACTCCTCCGCCGATTGACGACCAAAGGATATAATATCTGGCTTATGATAATCTACGGCATTGGGAATGTATTGCTGTTGCGGGAGTGCCTGTACTTGTGTTGTGTAGATATAGTTATTTCCTCCGCAAGCCGTTAAAATAAACAATACAGCTACCGATAAAGTCAAATGAAATACATGTTTTTTCATAATTCCTCCACATAAGTTGCGCCGTCCGCAATTATTGGAGATTGGCCTTCAAAGTTGACTTGACGCCCATCAATGATAACGCTGATATTTGTGTCTGCACGAACCATCGTCACAGGCAAAATAGCAAAGACCATTAAAACCACTAACGCAAAACAGATACTTCTCTTTCTCATTTTTTAATCCCCCTTATTCACCTTCTATGGGCTCACCGCAGCAAGTCTTTCTCTTGTACTCTCTATTAACGGTTCAAGCCATTCTCTATCCTCGTCTGATGCGGTTTCCAAGTAAACCCGCCAATACAAAAGTGATAATCTTTTTCTTCATTTCTTTTTTCCTCCTTAAAGATTTGTTTTTATTTATACTGTTGCAATTCAATGCCTTAATTCACCGCTTGGTCTCTACCAAATTAAAACACGCTGCTCCCGGGGCACATACATCCCGTCACCCGGTTGGATGCCAAATATTTCGTGGAAGATATCAAACATTGTCAAGCTGAAATTGGCTCTGAAAGAACTCGGCGGATGTACGCCGCCGTCCAAATACCTTGATGCCGTATCTACATCACCACGGATGCCCCATTGTCTCACGCTTGCGTACATAACTTCTCTCAAATCCAAACCTTCATGTTCAGCTAAAGCAAATACAGCAGCTAAACCGCTTACATCTGATATAACTTCGTCTAAAAATACACTGCCATCCAGATAAGTATCAATCCAGAAAAACCTTGAAATCATATCGGTAAGTGCATATGCTCTTTCAATAAAATTGGCACGGTCTTCATCTGTCCACCAATCACGCTCAATACCATGTGCATCAAAACCTATGCTGTCATAACCAAAGCCGTGTAAAATCTCATGCCCAATAGTCGTGCCTATGCCGCCTAAATTATGCTCCCTTGCCCTGCCTTCGACAAAATTAGGGTAAACCAGAAAGCCCATCGGAACAACCAAAGCATTGAGGGTAAGATGGTACATTGCATTATAAGTAGTAACGCCCATCATGTCCCACATCAAAGCACTGACATCAACAGGGTGTAATAGACTGTCAATCCTTATTTGATTTTGCAGCCTTGAGTTACCTTTAACGACATATGCAAAATTTCCGCCGTGCTGCATTGAATAGAAATCCGGCATCACAAAATAAAACCCATCTTCCGGGTGGGATATCAGAAATACCATAGCGTCCAATTTTGCCCTTGCTTCTTCAATTGTAGAAGGACTTAACCAGTATACACAATACAATCTTTCACGCCATATATCCCTTAAAGATTCCGCCATCTCTGAAATATAGGTACGGACTTCTTCACTTGCGTAACGCTCTATATACATTTGGTTAAACATATTTCTGAATGTTCCGCTGACTACTCTCCTAGCTGCATCACTAACTGCATTATCATAGACGCTGGCACCTGTTCTGTGCGCATCAACAAGAGATATAAGGTATTCATCATGCATCCCAAGACTACTTAAAAAAGAAATTTTAGCCATATCGACAAGAATATCAATGTTTTCGTCAACAAATATGCTGTCAACGGCAGCAACCCAGTCAATAGTGTAAGGGGAGGCAAATAGATTCTTACCCCCGAGTGCATTTAACAGTTCTTGGTTGTGAGTAAAAAATCTAGAGTTTGGCGTAAGTGCATGCAGTTCTTCCCAAGAAATCAGAAGGTTTGTCCACTCATAATCTGCTTGACTGCCCATTTGTGAATAGATATATTTTTCCAGTTCAAATATAGCCCTGGCCCTTTGTTCTAAGTCATCTGCTTCGCCAAAGAACCGTAATGATGAAATCATGTATTCCATAAAGTATTCATGATACTCTGCATATTCTTCATTAGCATAAACCTCATAGCTGCCTAAGCCAAAGTAAAATACGTTAATGTTTGCTGCCCAATAAGAATTACCCCTGATGGTGTCTGTTTCAATGTTTGTGTTAAAAAATTGCTGTATCGGAAAATAAGGTGCAAGCAGCGTAGCCGCTTCTATAAACTCTTCCATATCTGAGGCGGCTCTTAGACCATCGAACATCACGTTAAGGGTTCCTATCCCGGCCAACATATTGTCAGCATCTAAAAGCATGTTATAGAAATTCACAACTCTATAGTAGTAAGAGCCTGGTGTATGATTTGCATTAAGCAGCCATTCCCACACACTATCAAAGCTCGGCCCCTCAATGATATGCTCTTGCCTGACAACCTCTTCCGAGACATCTGCATTCGCCAAAAATACCCTGTGTACATACATCCACAAGTCATCTTGGGGTCTGGCTTGCTGCAAAGTATATGGGCTGTCAAAAAACAGGGTGGCTCTTTCGATGGCGTCTATGAATGTTAATGCGTCTTCTCCGGTTAAGGTGTTTTGCGCAATAAGCCGGGGACTTACCATTTGTAAATCCAATAACACATTAGCCGCACCCACTGCCCAAGACGGCAGATTAAGGGTAGTATTGTAAGTAACCAAATCGGGGTTCCAGCCAAGGATATTGTTAAGCAGTACAGCAGCTTGGGCGCCGGATATAAAACCATCCGGGTTAAAATTGCCCGAGCTGTCTCCGTGTATCAGCCCTTCGCCTCTTGCAATAAGTATCGCATTGTAGAACGGATGTCCTGCTTCCACATCATCAAAATTATTTTCTGCTCGTGTATTGAAAAAATGGCGATAAATCCCTACATCTTCTGAAAACCGTTCAATAAGCATGGAGACAAATTCACCGCGGGTAATTGGCGAATCCTCATGCGTATCGTAGGCATATCCTCCTAAATTGGAAAGCAGTAAAATTTCGTTTAAGAAGATTCCATAATTCCTTAATGCCCTTTGAATACGTCCGGGATATGTTGCTTCTATGTAGGCGAGATTGTCGTTTTCCGTGTGAAGTACATCGCCCCATTGCAATGAATATCCATCTTCTTCACTTTCGTCCGTTTCATCATACTGAAGCTCTAGGTCTTCAAAATCATAATTTTCAAGAAACTGTTGTATTAAAGCCTCAAGTTGTGCTGGAGAATATGCATCCATGCTTAAAGCGTAGAACACCGCTACTGTAAAGCCCTCCTCTACAAAAGAAAGCTGGTCGCTTGGTAAATATATGCCTTCGTCTGCTAAAATCAGACCTAAATCTAAATATTCCGCTAGTTGCTTTATTTGTCTTGACACATTATTATGTCCTGTGCTGTTTGTCTCCGGGTTATGATATCCTGTTGCAAAGAACAGGGTTTCATAATCAAAAAGCACGTCAGCATTAATCATCAGTACGATGTTGTCTCTTTGCTCATCGGTTAGTGAATCAACAAAATAAGAGGCTCCTAAAATACCTACTTCTTCCGCACCAAAGAACACATATTTGATTGTATAGTAAGTGTCTTGGTTAAAAATATGTTCAGCACTTTCCAGTACAAGTGCTACTCCTGAGCCATTATCGCTGATGCCCGGCGTTAGAACACTGTCGTAATGAGCACCAACAACAATTATTTTATCGCTTGTCCCTCTGCTTACAGCAATAATGTTTTGGCTGGTTTCAAGAATTTCAAGCCCATCCCACATGTCGGGTAAATCATCCTCCTGCTGCGGGCGTAAAAATTCTGGAAATGGAAAATCTTGAATGTAAATGTCGTCATCGACATATCCGATACGTTGCAATTCCGATACTATCCATTGGGCAGTATCTCTCTCGTTGTGGGTAAATGCAATTCTATTTGGTAAATAGTTTTGCATATGTACAAGATGTCTGCGTCCAATTTCTCCGAAAGAAATATTTGATATTAACTCTGATGCCGCAGGAGTTACCTGTTCGATAACATACTCCAAAAGAGGGTCTATGTTGTTAACCCAATGGTAGATAGTGTGTTCAATAAGCACATGCGGCCTAAATGTATAAAATTCAAAGTTTGGCGTAACTTCCAAGAAGCGAGCCATATCAAACTCTATCAAATCTAGCTCTAACATTTCAGATTCCATATGAGCAAGTAAATTTGGAATTGTAACCTCTATACCGGAATAATTTAATGTTATTTCAGGGTAAACTTCCTCCGGCATACCTGTCCATGTGCCAATTCCATAAAATATAGTGTTTTGCCCCAAAGGTTCGCCTACCAAAACAGCCCCTAAATGGTGCATAACCATTGACGATACAATAGAAGCTGAAGCTGAGCCGCCATTAGAAAAATAAAATAACCTTCCTTCCGGAACAGAATCAACCAAAAGTTGAAAAAGCGGTAAAAATGGAGTATGGTCTCCCCCGGGGTTATCCCTTGAATCTATTACGACGGCTTCGATGTTGTTGTTTTCTAGGATTTCTATAATGCCGGGGTGTATTTCTAGTGCGTGGTAAAGCCATTGTGTCATATCAACTTCCATATTAGGCCATAAAACCCCTTGAAAAGTCCCATCTAATATGTTTTCTCGGATTGCCGGCTCAATCTCGGCAATAATTTCCGGGTCAACCTCATCCTCATAAAAAATCTCAGAAAAATCAATATCCAAGTAGTAAAGATAATAAATTATCCCCACTAAAACAGTCGGCGAATAAGCTTCTAAACGTATGTACAAAATGCCATAATCTTCTAAGAGGTAGAAGCGATTTGCATTATGTGATTCAAAGAATATCGGCAGCTCTCCGTCTGCACGTTCCTGAACAGACATAAACACTGCAAGAGCATCTTCATCAATAAAGCGTCGGCTGGTTCCGTCTGTATCTTCGAATGTCCTTTGATGAGCTTCATCTAAGATTATCTCCACACGCTCGCCCTCGATGTTTTCAAGGACAAAATGAGTAACGCCGCCTTCTCGCAAGCCTAAAACCCTAAGCATAAAATCAGAATGAAAATAGTATGCCCCCAACGAACTTCTAAGAGCATAAATGTTTTCGGTTGCGTTGACACTGCCAAATCTTTCTTCAATGTCCGGTATAGATACGTCATTTATGTAAATTACTCTATGGTTTAGAGCGTGTGCAAATTCGTCAGTGGTGGCGATTAGGTAATATCCACCGTCATGTCCACCAAAATGCATAAAATCTACAGGCAAATGCGCATCGGCGATAGTAATGTCGTGAGGGAGTATCTGAAAATGGCTGTCTTGCATATTTGCTATTGCAACTTGCATTCCAAGGACTATTTCGATATCCGAAAGATATGGCACCTCTTCAATTAAGGCATCGATAGCTGCTACAGTATTGCTTTTTAGCTGTAAATTTCGCTCAAGCTGCATCCATATAGTAAATCGTCCTGCAGGTTCGCCCAATATATCGGAAGGTACAAAAATCTCGGTATCATCCCAAAACATGCCATGCCTTTGTATTACAGCATCTCGCAATTGCTCTAAATCAGCTTGCCACATACGGTTTCTTTCTTGCTCGGTTGCAGATTCAATAAAGACTAGGTCTGTTACACGCTCTGCCGCCATTGCAGTCGGGCTAAACAATGTGACCGACATCAAGCCGGCTATAATTGTCGCTAAAATACGTTTCTTCATTTTGTTTCCTCCGTTTTTTCATTTTTTAATGATATTACCGACTAGATTAGTCATACGGACTTTCAATTCATCCATAAAATTAAACTTAATGCTGATGTAAATATAAAAGCGACAGAAACCAATCCAATATGGTACCTTTTACGCATTACAACATAAGCGATGTATTCACGGATAATTGCATTGGGTAAATAATAGAGTGCTGTTTTTGAGCCGATACCATTTATTTTTAATCCGGCAATCCTTGCATACATTCCTGTGCGTAGAAGGTGATAGTTACTCGTTACATAAATGCAGTTATACGGTTTATCTTTAGAGTGCTTATCCATTATCTCTTTAGATAATTTCATGTTTTGCAAGGTCGTTTTTGATTCCGCTTCCAGTAAAATATCTTCATGGGGCACACCTTTCGAGCAGGCATATTCCATCATCGCTTCAGCCTCAGTCCTTGATTCATCATCTCCTTGTCCACCGGAAAGAATCAGCATGGGCGCTTTGTTCTCATTTTTTTGCTTATTGTAAAACTTAATCGCTTTATCTACACGACCGGCAAGCAGCGGAGTAACTTTTCCATCAACTAGCCTGCTCCCATGTACAATGATATATTGCTGGTTGAGTTTCGGTTGTGAGAATTGGCATAAAATCGTCGCTATTATGTAGTGTGTAACGTGAATAAAGCAAAGAAGTACCAGCAAATATACCGAAGAAATAAAGAATGAAATGTGTTCAGGAACTTCAATTACCTCCACAAGATGTGTAGCAATCAAATAGCCAATCAAGCAAATAGCCAAAATTAAAGTTAGCGCATGGGCTAGAGATTTCTTTTCTCTTTTTAGCACAATGCGTGCATTGATTAGCAGCATAACAATTAAGGAATATACCCCCAATTTCGAAACTAGAGCAAAGGGAATAAATATCAGTAAGAGCAATATCCTTGCAACTAAATTCCCGCCACTAATAATGTAAGGATATAAATAGTTCATTATGTTCATTGCTATTGATAACAAGAACAGGCTCAGCATAAAACTTGGAACAAGGCTTGTTTTATTGATTCTATAGATAATAAGGAAGCCTGCACAAAGGAGCGGTGATGCAAGCATTAACAATGTAGTTAGCATTTAAATTACCCCTTATGCATAAAGACTTTTGCTCAATTTTTGTGGTTTTACAACAATGCCCTTCTGCTTCTAAGATGGAGCAATGTCTACCTCTCAATCCCGCAGGGTTACCACTGACGCGTCAGAGCAATTTGCGGCTGTAATTTCCTGAGCTATTAAGAGGTAGATGTAATGGGGCCAAAATCACTTAGCATCAAGGTTAAATCAGATTGTATCCAGTGTGTTACACTGGTTGAAGAACCTGAGTGCATGTTAAATAATGCACGACCCCATTTACATCAACCTACATTTGTCTAATCACGTCATCGTAAGCCGTTATTCTTTCTCTCCCTACTTAATTGTCTAAATCCGGGGCCATACGAATTTCAAGCGCATTTACATACAAAGTGTAATCACTTGTGTTGGGCATTCCATCTGTAAATACACTAATATCACTACCGGGTTCAAGGCTATCTATGTCAAGATAGAGTTGTGTATATTCATTGCTAAAGAGTACGACAACCACGTGTGGATCATCTTCATCTACAAGCATACGAAGACTGCCCCCCGTGGGGTACACTGTAATATCATATACCATACCGACAAATACACTGGCAGAGGCAGGGGGTAACATTAGAAGCACGGCGGCGGTCACTTCCTCTGGCATACTAACACCATAGTCACTAGCTGCATGATAATAAACTGCTATGTGGTCGCCTTCGTTAACATCGGTAATAGCAAAGTCAGAGCGAGTTTCGGCGTCAATCAGAACAGTAAGCCTTTCTGCTCCAAAGTCAGTCCCCGGGACTTGTCTAAGTACAATCGTGTTAAGCCCATCGGCTATTGTTACATGTTCTACCTCGCCACGGAACAAGGCGGTATTTGTTGGGATTAACAATGGCTCGTCAGTATCGTCTGGAACTTCGATATCAACTATTGGCGTTGGGTCATCAACTGATGGTTCTTCATTTTGATTGGAGCAGGCAGCCAAGGACATCGCTATAGCCAAGATGAACAGCAATACAAAAAACTTTTTCATAGGAACTCTCCTTTTATTGTTTTGTTTTATTAGTAGCTGGAATAGCCATGCAAATTTCCGCTCTAAATTAGTTGTAGATAAACAATAAGATGGTGCGTATGCATGAACCATTTACCGAGGTGCAACACATTCAAGGCGGCGCACGCCATAATAGCCACAGATGAATGAAACAATTTGCGCTAGTCATGTCACGCCCTCACCTCCATATGTTGTACTGGTTAAGGCGTTAGCGTCACACCCTTTTTTATGATAGCATAAATAATTTTTATTTATTAAGAGCTTCATGAGGGTATTTTTTTGATTTTTAAGTCCGAATTATGTTGTACGCTTATATATTTTGAAGCTCAAATCTTGATAAAATGCCTTAGAAGCGATGTAATGGTTAATTTTTCTTCATGAAAATGGTAGTCATTACCTCAGCAATAAAAAGCAGATTTCAACTTTATGCCGGGCATCTTTCATTGACATTTTTTACGTTTTTACACAAAAAAGAGCGGCTATCATTTCTAATAACTGCTCTTCTCATTGCCTATTGGGTCATTTCCTTAACTTACGCTGTCTTTTTCAAGTAGGCACTTTCCCTTCCCATTCATGTCCAAAACTTACTTTAATAAGCCCATTGCTTTTATCTTTGTTGTTGCATCTATTACATTTGACACTTCTAGCTTGCTATAAATTAGCTCAATACGGGAGCGAAGAGTTGTCTGTTTTATTCCCAAAGTATTTGAAATTTCCTTATAGCTTTTACCCTGACAGAGCAACTGTATTACCTCCTTTTGCTTATCGGTAAATTTAATAGCTTTCTTATTTGGTTCATTTATCTGTTCCTCATTTATGCCATCTCTGGTCTCAAGATATAGCATCTTGATAAAGCTAATGAATCTTTCATCCGTGTCACCACGCAACTCAACACGTTTTTTCAGCTTATACAGCATACCGGCAAGGACAGCACTCTCATTTACAAACATTTGCACATATCCAAAAGGGTATGCTGCTAAAACAGCACTTTCCAGACACTCTAACGCTTCATTTTGGAATCTTCGTTTCTTTATCCAATAAGCAATCGCTAACAATATTTGCGCCTCGATAATATCCAGCGGACGTTTAAAAGCATCTGCTATTTCCAAAACCTTCTTCAGCAAAATAATAGCAAAATCGTATTTGCCAATAGCTATATAGGCTCTGCATGATGTAAAATCAACATATATCCCATGTAAAGTAGAGTTATCAAAAGATTGTATGTCAAGCCAATCTTTGGCGGCATTTATGTTTCCGGCTGAAATTTCTCGTCGAACTTTGAAAGCATTAAAATTATGGGATAAATGATATGACTTGGTTTCTTCAATCATCTGCGATATAGATTGCAACGCTTCTGCCGCTTCCTTTGAACAGCCTTTATCAAGCGCATCCAACACATAAACCAATATTGACATAGCGCAAAAATTAACATCTGCTAAAAAATGGCTTTTCATCCCGGCATTTGCTCTTATAGCGTGTTCATAAGCCTTTTCCAAATGACCCTGTTCATATAATAATTCTGCCATTAAGATTTCGACTAATGTAGATGCTTCTTCACCAATCATCCAGCCAATACCCGATAATATCTCTTTGCAGTTTTCAACTACACCCCCAACAGCCACTTCCGAAAAGTCCCTAATGCCTCGATGGAGCATAGGCATATGTAAAGATACAGTCCATATTGAGGGAGGAATCTTTAGGCTTATCATTTCAATTTCGTTCAATATCTGGCTTAACGATACACGAAAATCCCAAAAGCGCATGTAAGGAAACAGCGGAAGATATTCGGGGTATTTTGACGCAATCTCATCATGTCTGGTGTAACTCTCATCCGTAATCAAAGCCGCATCTTCTGCGTGCCCTTCAATAAGCGCAAACAAAGACATTAAAAACAATATATATGGGTACTTTTGAGAGGCAATATGGACTTCAGGATGTTTAATGATAGGCGAAAGTTTCATCACAACATAGTTCCTGCGGTCAGTAATATACAGCAAATCAAAACATTTTACTATACCTTCATGATTTTTACATCTAATAAAGCAATCCACGGCGTTGTAGAAATCATTTTGTGATAAATACCAATATCCTTCTTTTTCTATAAGGGAGTGTAAAAATTCTTCTCCGCGCTCCCCAGCCATTTGTATAAGAAACTGCCGAAATAAATCGTGGTATCGGTATGCTCCTTTTTGTAATTGTGTAATAAAAGCACCTTTTCGAACAAGCTCTTTTAGAAACTTATCACTATAATCTATACCTGTTAATGCATCACACAAAGAAGGAATAAGTTCACGCAAGTTTGCTGTATGAATCATAAAGCTGCGTGTTTTTTCGTCCCATTTTTCCCATATGTTTGTCTGTACGAAATCTTTTAAATAATTATATATTTGTTCAGACAATTCTCCATCGGATAATAAATAAGCGTTAATCCCGATTGCCCAGCCATGAGTTTGCCCGCTAATCTCCTCGGCTTGCTTATTTGTAATTTGACTGCCCCGCTTTTTGTAGAGTGCCATTATGTCCTTATTACTAAATAGCAGCTTCTCTGCATTGATACGACCAACCTGACCTTTCAACCATAATTCAGAAAAGCCATAAGGTAAATCGTGGCGGCTAATCAAAACAACTTGAAAATTTTTTGGCAAACGCTTAATGAAAACAAGCAGAAGTCTCAAAACCGCATCATTATGAATAAGATGCAAGTCATCTATAACAAAAACCGACTGCTTTCTGCCTGAAAGGGCAGCGATAGCACGTAAAGAAAACTCTTCGGGGGCATTTTGGAAGGATTCATGAGAGACGATATCCATAAGGTTTTGGTTTTGGGGCTGGCAATCACCGAGCGTAGCACAAAATCGTTCGCAAAAATAGGAGAGATTGTTGTCATATTCATCTATATAGTAAAAGGCACTAGAACGGCTGTCTTTACTTAACCATTGCGTTACGGCTACCGTTTTGCCATAGCCCGCAGGCGCACTTACAACTACAACATGATTCCCTTTGAGTTTATTAAAAATACGGATAAGACCGTGCCTTTCTATCATAAGATTGCTAGTGACATTCATACAAATCCCTCGTTTAGTTTTATTTCCTTATGGTCGTAATCAAAAACTAACCCATTTAATTATATCATAAACAAAAAGTCAAATCTATGGTTTTATCTTACTCCTCCTAAAATGCTCTATCGGTTTACAATAGTTGCTGATTTACGGATATATCTTTTGCAATCGACATAACGAGCCATGACACAGTACATCTAAACCGAACAACCGCCTTACGGCGTAAAGCCAATCATAAAAGAAACGGCAAGCAATATATTTGTTGCACAAATACAGCTTATTGAGGGAAATCCCTCAAACTCCCTTTAGCAAAAATCGCCGTGAGGCGATTTTTGTTTTAAGCCGCTTTCGCGTCTGCTGGCACTCGTGCCGAGTGCTTAGGACATTAGAATGTGAAATCCTTGAAAATCAAAAACCCATAGGAAACTGCTTTCGGGTTGAATAGAGCAAGAAAACCCCATAAAATCATGTTGAAAAAATAATTTTTACCTGAAATAAAATAAAATATACCCTCTTGACGAGCTTGTGACCCCTAAGCATTTATGCTACAATGACTATTATATTTTATCAACAAAAAGAAGACTTTTATTTACGTGCTTCGATGAATACATCAGGCTGTCACGGAGGAATTTTATGAAAAAATATGTATTTCTTTTAACTTTAACAGTGGTTATGTTATTTGCTTTCACTTCTTGTGGTGGAAATGAATCTCAAACTACACAGCAACCAAACCCAAACCATACACTTGAATTTGAAGATAATCAAGTGGAACAGGGTGCTGTCCACAGTGACATCGGTACTCCTCATCAATTCGATGATTTAGGGTTCTCTTTTATACTCCCTTCTTCATGGGAGGGTAAATACAATATAAGCAGATATGATTTTGAGAATGATTATGGCATTGTAAGCTCTGTAAGAGTGCATCACACAGCTACACAAGATGAACTTGTTGAATTAGACTTTGCAGGAATGTTGTTTTGGATTAACAGATTCCCTAGTGTTGATGGTATGGAGAATGAACCAATTGGATTAATTTTGGCGCAAGCAGAAGGATACACATACGCAATAAATTACCCGCAAGATTCGGAACACGAATATTATTCCGTAAGCGTAGCCGCTGTGCAATTCAGAGAAATGATGGAATATTTAGAACCGATAAATGACAATTTTATTGTGAATAGCTTTAGTTTGCTTGAACCAGCCGAGCAGTCAGCACGGATGAATAATGAAGGTGTTTTCCGCCAATTTGACAATCTTGGATTTTCAATTGTGTTCCCTGCTTTTTGGGACAGCAAATATGGAGCAGTAGAGTTTTATGTTGAATATGACGGTGATATTGAGCATCGTGTAGAAATATACCATATAGCAACAAGGGAAGAACTTTATGCCCTTTATGGTTTTGGGTATGGCGGTAACATACTCACTTTCGGCAGAGCTGTTGGTGAGCATTATACTTATGATAATGCTCCTATTATGGCGGGAGGTACAATATTTTTGGCACAGACCGGAGGATATACTTACTTTGTTAATTTTCCAAGCGGTGTAGAGCATAATGAAGACCCTAACAGCGAAGCGGGTGCAGAATATCTTGAAATGGTAGGCCACTGGGAACCAAGCCATTGGGATTTTCTTATAAATAGCTTTCAGTTTATAGACGAATAGAGCAGGGGAAATTTTAAAAAATTAACGGAGGTTTTCACATGAAAAAATTTACAGTTATTTTAACCTTGACAATAGTTTTACTGCTTGCCCTTACCGCTTGTGGTGTCAATAATGATACATCAACAATCACAGATACAGAAATAGAACCATCCTATGAAACTACAGACCAAGAATATCCTCAAAATAACGAAAATAATAGCGAACCGGAAGAAACAACATCAGCGGAAAACAATATTGCAAACCCACCACCCATACCGCCAATAAACATACATATTGGCTTAGACGGCGCACCGATAGATAACCGTAATATCCACAGCTTTGTTCACATGGGATTTGAAAGTGAGTGGCATAATACTCTCGTATTTTGGACAAATGAGGTTGTGTATGACTTTTCCTTTGTAACTCTTTGGAGTGACACGTTTGTTGATGATGCCGGAAATTTAAATGTTGAGCTAACAGACGCGCCTTTTACTATACCAATATTCTCACCCGATGAAGCTTTTGTGCTTGATTTTGTTTTTGCACATTATTTATTCCCTCACGGCGGTATAGCGTTCACAGAAGCAAGCGGGCAAAGGCGGTTTTATTGGATATCAGAAAGTATGGCAGGCGACCCATACCCGCAATTTAACTTATTCCCCTTTGAGCCTGTAACAGGAGATGGCAATAACCGACAGGAGCAAAACCAGCACAACAACCCCTTTGCTGCGGCATTGCTTGAATACTTTGCAGTAGGAATGAGCCAAGAAGAAATGCAAGCCTACGAGGAGCTTAGGCAAGCATCTTGGACGGGCCCTATCACCAAAGCCATTTTGGTTGATATAGACGATGCGGGCACGCCGGGAATGTTAGCTTTTCGGCTCATCACACCTGACGGACACCCACATCCTATGCTCAGATTGTTTTCCCTATATAATGGCGCAGTATCCTACTTAGATGTTGGGGGCATATATGCCATAGATATGTATGTTACAGCAGACGGCCGTGTTATAGAGGCCATGCACCATTGGGGTTCTAGTTCATACACCTTGTTCGGAATTGAAAATGGCAGACTGGTAAGGACATTTGGCATACATATGATGCTAAATGAAGGTATTGACCATTTAGAAAGTGAATACAGCTATCTTGCAGGCGGTTTATGGGATAATGCCCAAAGCATAACAAAGGAAGAATTTGAAAATATACGCATAATGCATGGACTTGATAGCCTTATCCCTTGGAATGTCGAGCCTGATATTGGTCTAAGACATGACGAAACAGAAGCAATCTTAGCAATGACATTTGAATGAATAGCAGAAGGTGGGTTTTTTAATGAGAAAAGGCACATTTATTTTGGCGTTAACTTTAGTCGTGCTATTTACCTTTACAGCTTGCGGTAGCAGCAGCGAAGTGGAAGTACAGACATGCGAAGAAACACAGTCTGAACAAGGCGAATTTATTACTGTCCGCTTTTATTATCACAGCATGGAACTTGACCCCAACGTATATTCCTTACCGGAATCCTTTTTATATAAATCCGTGGACATTCCTGCCGCAAATTTTGAAGAAATATTTATTAGAGAGTTTTGGGAGCGTACAGGCATACCTATTATGGGCATATGGTTTAGGGATTGTGAATTTTATACCAATAGGCTAGTTGTTAATTTAGGTGAAGGGGCAGATTCTTTTTTTGACACACAGGGCAGTGCCGGAAGCCGTATATATCTCACGATACTTGACAAAACCCTGACAAACTTGGTGCAAGACGGCGCTTATGAAATACTTGTAAACTGGCAACGCGGAATAATGGGAAGTCATTTTAGCTTTAACAATATTGCTATAGTGGAAAATGTCGAAATTGTTGATATGATTTGGTATAACCTGCATCAACCTGATGATATAGCAACTTTACCTAATTCCAGCGACGGCACGATTTTTGTTAATGGCGTAGCACTTCCCGCCAGATTATTTACGGCGTATAGCCAAGTTTATCCGACCCACATACCGTTTTTGCGTGAAATAGTGGATATTTTTGGATGGGAAACTATTAACACAGGAAGTCAATCGGCAATACTTCGTGACGGAAAGAGCCTTGGTGAGATTACTTATGTGAACTACGAATATTTTATGTTTAATAACCTGCATAGGTTTGATGTGAATAGCTTAGGTATAAATGATGCTTTTATAAGTCTAAACAATAATTCATATCTGCCAATTTCATTATTCAAATATATGGGATATGAGGTTTACACTGCAAATAGAAATGTTTATATCAGCTGTGCAGAGACAAGCCCTCCGTATATGGCAACGCAAGAATCGGCAGGGGTCGCAGAACCCTCACATACATCTAACCCCTTTGCAGTAGCATTGTTAGAATATAATGCCGGGGGAGTAGATGCTACCGAATATAATGATATCTGGGGAAGGGATTGGTTAGGTTCCAGCACTAAAGCCATCACGGTGAATATAGACGATATGGGCACACAAGGCGTATTGGCTTGGCGAATTATTGCCCCTGATGGTTCTCCTGTTCCTGTTTTGAGATTATTCGGTTTACATGATGGCGTACTATCCTATTTGGATGTAGGGGGCGAATATGCCATTGAAATGCGCATCACCGAAGAAGGCCGTGTAGTAGAAGCCATGAACCATTGGGGCTCAAGGGCATACACTTTGTTTGGTATTGAGGGCGGCAGGTTGGTCAGAAGGTTTACGGCACATGTTTTGCTAAATTATGATATGGACGGCACACCCAACGAGTACAGCCTTCTTTCAGGCCAGCCTCATTTGTGGGAAAATTCCCAAAGCATTACCCAAAGTGAATTTGAAGATATACTTTTAAGATATAATCTTAATGACACAGCTTTTTGGACAGATTTTGCAGACGAAACAGAAGCTATCTTAGCCAAAATATTTGAGTAAACAACGCATGAGGGATTTCACTATGAAAACAGAAGCAAAAAACAGAGCTTTATGGGGATTAAGGGCTGCTTTGGCTCTATGGATTGCCTTTTTCCTCAGTAGATTTACTTTTTTCAGCCTCCATTATATGTCACAATGGCCTTTTGCATTATTTGTTTTCGGGTTGATTGTTATATTTACCTCCGCAATTTTAGACGGCCGCAAAGTGATGATTGCCACGCCTACCGGGTATACTGTTGGCTTTGCTTTGGGAATGTTATTCAATATTGACAGTCTTGACGCGGGTAGCGGGGCGTTAAATAACGCATGGAAAATATGGATAGGCACATATCTTGCTTTTATTGTCTTGGGTATCATTTGGGAGATTGTAACAAGGCTTATCAAAAAGTGTAAAACAAATAATAATCTTAGAAGAAGCATAAGAAAAGACACATTTATTTTGGCGTTAACTTTAGTCGTGCTATTTACCTTTACAGCTTGCGGTAGCAACAGCAACACAGAAGCACCAGCTGAAGAACAAGGCAATAACGATATTTCATCCGATATTGAAATAATAATAAACTCTTCATGGCAAGAAGCATATACAGAAATATTACGACTTTACGCAACAGGACAGCATTTAAACGAATGGGAAACAGGCTGGGAATTTACATTGCACGACATAAATCAAGACGGCATACCGGAATTATTTCTTGGGGCAAGGCAGATAAGCGGTCATATTGATTATCGTTATGTATACACCTTTTTGGGTGGTGAAGAAATA
>Ga0123352_10000128_pt1 | contig 87529 bp, 88 predicted proteins | sample TergutLab28metaG_FD_89700 | JGI IMG/M metagenome (GOLD analysis project Ga0123352, IMG submission 89700) | Labiotermes labralis P1 segment gut microbial communities from Petit-Saut dam, French Guiana - Lab288 P1 | ecosystem: Host-associated > Arthropoda: Insects > Digestive system > Gut ...
GTCAGACCCGGTTCTCCCCCAGTCGCCTTCTTTTGCTTACTTTTTCTTGGCGAGACAAGAAAAGTAAGTGCCTCCGCGGCATGAGCGGCACCAAAGTCCCAGCCCGCAGGCGAATTAAAATCAAGTCCTTGACCTAGGCAGGTTGGTGGGGATTAGCGGGGCGCACGGGGGTGCGTCCCCTACAACGACAGCCAGGGGGCCCGATGTAAACCTGCGGGCGGGAAAATCCCGTTCCTACAGCGTTAGGTTTGTGTGGATTGGCGGAACGCCCAGTGGGCGTTCCCTACACAACTCGGGTGGCGTATGATTGCCAATAATATAGCGGAACCACGATAAACCCAGGCAGTCTGACATGGAAACACGACCCTCCGAAGGTTTCTGTTGAGTTAAGCGGCCACAGCAAGCGGCGTCATCAGCATCGGCCTATACGCCAAAACCCTTGCAAAAGGCAACCAACCATGATATTATGAGGACAACTTTTGACGTGGGAGGCAGCGCAATGAGCATTTATATTTCCAAGAAAATGAGTGGTATGAAGCCTTCGGCCATACGGGAGTTTTTTAAGTACGCGGCCGATCCGCAGGTTATCTCAATGGCGGCGGGAAATCCCGCGCCCGATTCCTTGCCGGTAAAGGCAATCAGTCGACTGACAGCGCAAATCATGGAACAGGAGATTGATGCGGCGTTGCGCTATTCTATTAGCGAGGGTCATACGCCGCTGCGCGAATCTCTAAAAGCTTACCTGGGTGGGCAAGACGCCTACGACTCAGACCGCGACGAAGTGATTGTTTTTTCAGGCTCTCAGCAATGTATGGATATTGCCTGCCGGGTGCTCTGTGATCCTGGTGACACCATCATCTGCGAGGATCCGTCTTTTATCGGGTCGGTCAACGCTTTCCGATCCTGGGGAGTAAATGTAGTAGGGGTGCCAATGCAAGAGGACGGCATAGACATCGAAAAGCTTGAACGTGCACTCAAAACTGAGCAAAAGGTGCGCTTTCTCTATCTCATACCAAATTTCCAGAACCCTACCGGTTACACCATGTCGGCGCAGAAGCGGGCCGAGTGTTACCGCCTTGCCAAGCAGTATGGTGTGCTAATACTGGAGGACGACCCTTACGGCGACCTGCGATTTAGCGGGGAACACATACTGCCGATTAAATGCCTGGACAAAGACGGAATTGTGCTCTACGCCCGCAGCTTTTCTAAGACATTGGCCCCGGGCCTTCGGGTGGGCTATCTCTGCTTCCCTAAAGAAATGGCCGGTCCGGTTACAGTGGCCAAACAATGCGCCGACGTCCACACCAGTGTGCTCGCACAGCTGATTTGCAACAAGTTTTTAACTGAAGAAGACATGGCCGCTCACCTGCGGGAGGTTGCCAGCGTGTACCGGCGCAAATGCGGAGAGCTGCTGGCCGAGCTGGATAAGCTGCCGGCTGAGAAGATAAGCTTTTCCCGCCCACAAGGGGGGATGTTTATCTGGGCGACCTTTAAGGATGGCCGCGACGCCGGGGAGTTCTGCATGCGCCTTGTTCAGGAAAAAAAGGTAGCTGTAGTGCCCGGCAGCGCATTCCTTGCCCAACCAGGCCCTAGCCCTTACTTTAGGATGACTTTCGCCACGCCAACGCAGGAGCAAATGGTGAAGGGAATTGCGGCAATAGGTGAGATGCTGTAGGGATTTTTTGCACTGCAAGTCATAGCATAATGACTGCACATTTTATGTTGCATATATGATATTACAAGAGCGCTAAAGGCAACACACTACACCCAGCAAAGGAATGATTACTTTGAGCAGTGAGCAAAAGAAGATTATATTTTCCGGTATTCAGCCGACGGGGACGTTTACTTTGGGCAACTATTTGGGCGCGCTGCAAAACTGGGTTAAGCTCCAGGACGAGTACCGGTGCATCTACTGTGTGGTTGATTTGCACTCGCTGACTGTCCGGCAGGAGCCAAAGGAGCTGCGGGAGAACACACTGAGCGCGCTGGCGCTGTTGCTTGCGGTGGGCATTGACCCGAGCAAGAGCGTGCTGTTTGTCCAGAGCCACCAGCCGGCTCATGCCGAGCTTAACTGGATATTAAACTGCTTTGTGCCCTACGGCGAGCTTACACGGATGACCCAGTTCAAGGACAAGAGTGCCGTTCACCAGGACAACATCAACTCCGGGCTGTTCACCTACCCGGTGCTGATGGCAGCAGATATTTTGCTCTATGGCACTGATCTTGTGCCGGTTGGCGCAGACCAAAAGCAGCACCTCGAGCTCAGCCGGAATACCGCTATACGCTTCAACAACATCTACGGGGATTTGTTTACCGTGCCGGAACCGTACATCTCTAAGGAGGTTGGCCGGGTTATGAGCCTGCAAGACCCCAGCAAAAAGATGTCCAAGTCCGACACAAACGCCAAGAGCTATATCTCGGTTCTTGACAAGCCCGAGGCTATTGTCAAGAAGTTCAAAAGTGCTGTGACCGACTCTGGCAGCGAGATTACGTTTGGAGAGGGCAAAGACGGCATAAACAACCTGCTTACTATTTACAGCGCGGTGACCGGCCTGAGCGTGGCTGAGGCCGAGAGCCGCTTTGCGGGGAAAGGCTACGGCGACTTCAAGTTGGCTGTGGGTCAGGCCGTGGCCGAGCACCTGCGGCCGATCCAAGAGGAGTACGCACGGGTAGCCGCCGACAAGGCCTACCTTGAGCAAGTGTACAAAGCTGGCGCCCAGCGAGCCGGGGAGATGAGCCGGCGCATCCTGCAAAAAACATACAAAAAAGTTGGGCTGCTGGTGTAGGGGAGCACACCCGGGCGCCCCGCCTTGTTTTCAAAAGCGCTCTTCTTTTGAAGTGAAACAAGTATATTGGTGGCGGGTGCCATGATGTGCGCTCCATAAACAAACCAGACACGTTTTCCAACAGACAAACGAGGAAAGCCGCCGTGCCTACTGCACGGCGGCTTTCCCGAGTTGTTCGAGGTGTGTTTTGAGGAGGGTAGAGCAATACCGAAAAACGTTGCGGCTCGTTCTTGGTATATTCTTATTATACAGTTTATTTCTGGGAGATTGTTACGGCACTGTAAATAAAGCATAACCAATTCTACTATAATTTGTTAAAGGAAATGTTCCATTGTTTGGGGCAATAGAGCTTGCCCGGCCTGCTGCTGCATAATCATCGCAAATTGGCCCATACTTGGGTTAGCTGCACACCAAGAATGGAGATGATTTTGTGAACGCGGACCAGAGGCACCACGCCGAGCGCATTCGGCGCAACATGGACCAGACTATGGAAAATATTGTTCACACCAACAACTGCATCGTATACGCCGAGGACAAAAAGGTCAAAAGCCGCTTAAAGGCGAAAAACGATCAGCGAATAGCCGCCCTGGAGCGGATGAAGCAGAGCTTGCCAAATTAAGGGATCACAAAAGCGAGAGGGCGCATGCCCTCTCGCATCATTTGCGGATACTTATAATAATTGAGGAAAATTGCTTGATTTACAAGCTGAGATAATGTATAATATGCCAAGAGTAATAAACATGCTGCAAGTTTTATCGAAAAAAGCTGTGTTTTTCAAGCAATACGCACAAATTACTAAGGGTTACTCTGGGCATGTTGTCCGGTTGGGTGAAGCGGTAATATGCTACAGTGACAAGACATGAATGTTCTTTTCACCTAAAAAATATAAAACGGAGGATGATGAAACATGCGCGATTCACAAATCACACCAATCACCGATGCGAAAGTAGCTCTTGAGGCTCTCAAGGCCGGCAACAAAAGATTTGTTGAGGGCAAGCCCTCGCCCAAGAATGACAACGCCGACAGAATCGAAACAATCAACTCGCAGAAGCCTTTTGCCATCATACTTACCTGCGCAGACTCTAGAACTTGCCCCGAGATATTTTTTGACACAAAAATCGGCGATCTGTTCGTTCTCAGAAATGCTGGCAACTTTGCCACAGACGTAGAGCTCGGCTCCATGGAATTCGCCACCGCAGTTCTTGGCGCACCGATTATCATCGTTGTTGGCCACACCAACTGTGGCGCAGTATTTGCGGCATTTGACCAGCCAGAAGGTCTGCCTGAAAAACTGCAAACGGTTATAAACAACATTGCCCCTGGCATAAAAGGCAGCGCCGACAAGGCATGCGCCACCGAAGCCAACACTGCTACTGTGGTTGACATCATCAAGGCGAACCCGGTTATCAAATCGCAGGGCACTCTTGTTCTTGGTGCATACTACGACTTTAACACCGGCGTAGTTACATTCGAAGAATAGTACGGCAGCGTGTCTTTAAACTCAACACCATCGCGGCACAGCTTTACCCGCCCTTTTTATGAAAAATGACAGGCAAATCTGAACCACGCTGATGCAACAAACAGTTTAAAGACACACTCTAAGGAACACCGTAGAGCATCTGGAATCTGTATTCATAGTTACGGTTAGTGTGGGCAAGTCAAAACTCCGCTGACGCGCTATGAATACAGGTTCTTTTATTTGTGCTACATAAGGTTCAGGCACAAAGTTGCAATGCTAAGCAACAACTAGAGCGTGCTTGGAAACTCATTGCCGCACCACGCTTTGCGACAAGCAGTTTCCAAACACACTTTAGCGTGAGCAAAAATCTATAGAGGTGAGAATATGTTAACAGCTGATAGCGCAGATCGTGTGGCTACTTTTAAAGTTGCCTTTATGACAGGCGCGTCCATATTTGTTATGGGGTATATGAACGGCCTTTCGCTGAATACGAATGACCTGGGTGTAATGATGACGCCACAAACAGGAAATATCATATGGTTAGGGCTAAATGCAGCATCGGGCTACTGGCAATACTTTTTTGAAAATTTGGGGCTGATGTTTGGCTTTATGGGCGGGGCTGTTTTTGCCCTTTTCACCCAAAGCCTCTTCGCAAACAAAAAGTCACAATTCTTTTTTAACTGGTCAATATTTGCTATTCCCATGGTGCTTTATCCTCTTGTTATGCAGTATGTGGTGTATCCACTAATTTCCTTTATGATTATAGGGTTTGCATCGGGAGCTGCACTTGGCTTTTTTAGAAAAATGTATCACATGGAAATAAACAACGCGATGGCGACAGGAAACGTGCGCTTTTTGGGCTTGCATTTCGCAGGCGCCTTTATCAAAAAGAATAAGAAAGAAGTTACGACCTTCTGGATTTTCTTCGCCTGTGTTTTTCTGTTTGCTGCCGGTGCGTTTTTATATGCCATACTTGCACAGATGGACAACAACTTAGGTCTTGAGGGAGCCGGTCGAATAATAGGCCTTGGTGACCACAGCAACCAAATCCCTCGCCAGACACTTGGGCTTGGTGAATACCGTATCGATATAGTCTCGAGCAATATTGCAAGATTTATTGGGCTTATTGTTATTTGCGTAATACCATATTTCTTTTTCCCCAAAAGCGTTAGCGCGGAGCAGAAATAGGGAGGAAAATCATGGAGATAAAAGTCAGGTTCAAAAATAAAATTTCGGAACCCTTAATGACGGCGACAGATTTTGGTGTCAAAGCTAAAAAGAAACATGACAAAATATATTATAGCCTGGAGTTTACAGTATGTAAGTCTATGGGTGTGTCTGAAGTATACAGCTTTGATAGTCACGATGAAAAGCTACTTAAGACGTTGCTTGACCAGATAATGGCCAAAGGTGAGTTTTTGTTCGACACTGACTGCAAGGCCTGCGATCGGACAATCAGATGCACAGAGCTGGACTACGATAAGTACGTTGAAATGACCGAGTCCGGTGAGCTGAAGGGCGAATTAAAGTTTGCTGGCGGAGATTATGTCATAACAGTGTAAGGACAAAACAAAAAGAGGCTACACTCGCTTGCGCCTGTTAGCGAGTGTAGCCTCTTTATTTTTGGCGTTATACCTGCCCGGTTCATTTTTTAGTGAGTACATTTACACCTTTTGCGGCGAATTTCATATCCTATAGCAAGCGAAAATCCGCCGGGAAGGAGCAAGGCTTATGAACATAGCACTCTGGATATTTTTCTGTCTTTTAGCATCAATCGGCGCTGTGCAGCTGCTCAGCTGGCTAATTTGCGCGGCAGCTCGTCCCCCCGGTCAGGCTGGTCAGAGCAGGGCCTGCCAGATTATCCAGCTGGCCCGCGACCCGGGCCTGCTTGAGCAGCAGCTGCGCTACGAAATTCACCTGATGCGCTGGGCATCCACCACCCACCCCGGGCAGTTGATATTGTTGGACACCGGCCTGTGCCGGGAGGCCAGGGAAGTCTGCCGGAACATGCTGCAAGGCATGGAAGGGGTTATCATCTGCCGGCCCAAGGAAGTGGCCGAGCTCATCTGCTGGGGTGAAGGCCCAGCGGCCGAAACCGTGTAAGCGCAAAATATGGGGGGTGAGCCGTGGCCACGGCTCACCCCCGAAAACTAGCAGACTGCTACTCTAAACTACACCAGAATAATAGGGTTTTGAGAATCAGAGAAGTCAATAGTGTAAGTGTAAGCGACCGTATCGTTACCGGTGCCGTGCAGAGTCAAAAGATAACCCTGGACAGAAAAATACGAAATATCTGTCATGTGTGGTATGTCAACCTGGGAGACTGCTTGGCCATAAGCTTTGATAAACAGCAGCATTTGGGTCTTTTCGCTGTGATAGTCGGAGGCTGTAGCGTCCTGGAGCAGATAATATAGCGTGTACTGGCCCATCTCACCCAGCCAGGTGACACCTACTGTGCCGTCAGCAGGGCTTATTCCTCCGCCCTCCTGGAGCGGAGCAAGCTCGGCGACTTGGCCGCCGATTGCAATCTCGCCGGAGGCAACCTCAGCCGGGCGACCCTGCACAACGCCGTAAAGCATTCCGATAAACAACGCGAAAGCTGCCGCGTAAGTTGCCAGGGTGCGAATGCCACGCCTTGGCAACACAAGTTCCCGTATTTTTTTCCTGGCCGGGACGTTTGGCTGGACGTCTTCAAGCTTGTACAAAAGTGCGCCGCCACGCAGGCTCTCGGGCATTTCTACCCTGCTGTCCAGCGCGCTGAGCGTCTTTTTAAGGCACTCAAACTCAAGTGAGTGCACCCCGGTTTGCGAATGTCTCGCCAAACTAATAACCTCTTTTCGTGGCACGTTTATCCTTTTACTTTCCCTGCTGCTCTGCCGCTTCCAACATCTTCCTCAGCTTTACCAGCGAGCGGTGGAGTTTAGAAGACACCGTACCCTGCGGCGCGCCTAAAATTTGCGCGATTTCCTTGTTGGAGTAGCCCTGCAAGACCGAAAGAGCGATTATCTGCCGTTCTTTGGAGTTTAGCCGGCCGAGTGCGTCCACCACAGTCACCTGCTCGGAGATGTCCGTGCCGATGTCGCTCTCGTCCGAAAGAGTGGTCATAAAGCCTTCAATGTCGAATGTGTTTTTGTGCTTCACATACTCGGCAACTTTACGCTTGCATCGCACCGAGAGTATCTTCATCATCCAGGCCTTAAAGCTCGAAGCGTCGCGCAAATTCGCGATACCCCTGTAAGCTTCTATGAATGTTTCGCTCACAACGTCTTCTGCGTCGTGGGCGTTACCTAGGGTATAAAGGGCAACTTTATAAAGGTCAGGCGCAATACATTCATACACCTGAGAGAAACAGTCTTTGTCGCCATTTCGGGCGGCCTCGACTTTGTTTACATCAATTACCACCGGTTCACCTACTATCGGCGTATTAATAACCGGCTGTTTATATAGTGCAAAAACCACTGCACAATACTGCAACCGGAAAAAATTTTTATAGCCTGTGCGCCGCACACAAATATCCCACATAACATTATAGACTATTCCGTCACTTTTTGCAAATGCTCTCTAAAGTTTATGTTGACAGAAGCTAAGATAGCATGTATAATGTCTTAGCGTTCAAAAATTTTTGACTACGCTGATATAGCTCAGTAGGCAGAGCACATCCTTGGTAAGGATGAGGTCTCCGGTTCGATCCCGGATATCAGCTCCACAGAAACCCGCATTGCCAAAAGCTTTGCGGGTTTTTTGGTGCCATGAATTAAAAAACACTGCCCGCTATCTGCAATGAAAAGACAACAAAAGGACAACACGACCCCCGCGAAAAGACAAACCGCCGATCCCAAAGCATAAACAAGTATGATTGCTTTATGAAATATAAATTCGTCGTAGAGCCTAAAACGGCTCGTTCCGTTACAATGACGATCCGCATAGATAGTGAAATAAACGAGAAGCTTGACGAGTTGGTACTAAAGAGCAATCGGTTACGGAATGAGTTAATCAATATGTCTTTGCGTTACGCATTTGAAAACCTTGAGTTTATCGAAAAGAAATAGCTCTGCTGACTTTGGCTTAATGGTTGATTAAATAATGAATCCCGCTACAACGGCAAGTTGACCATGTAGCGGGTAACCATATTGGCGGCCCGCTATCGCTATTTCTTTAAGAACCTTTCAGTAGACTTATCAAAATCCGAAAGATATTTTTTATCTTGCAACACTCTATATTTTTTATACTCTGCCTTTGCTAAAGCATCCGCTACCTTGCGCTCAACCTTTCCTTTGTTGTGTAGCAAGTCATATTCGTTGAATTGTAAAAAGGCATCTAACCTTGATATCCAATCCTGCATTGACATTAACTTATGCCGCTTTGCCTGATTCTCTGCATAGTCAAGATACATATTTACAATATCATTTAGGCCACTTAATTCTTCGCTGCTCAGGTAGTTTTTAGACACGGTGGCATCTGGTTGTAGTATCTTGCCGTCAGGAGCATTTTTCCATGTATTCAACCCCATGTGAGGCTTTTTGCTATTAGCTCTTTCAGCTATTAGTTCTGGTGCTGTGTGCCCAGTAATAGCAAATAGCAACTTGTTCTGTACCGTTTTGAAAAAGCTATCCGTCGTTTCGCTATTGGAATCATAGTCGTAGCTACACTGTGCGTAAATATCTGTGATCTTTTGATAGAATCGTCGCTCGCTTGCGCGAATTTCCTTGATGCGCTCAAGCAGTTCGTCAAAATAATCTTTGCCGAATGGCTTGCCGTTCTTGAGCATGTCATCGTTTAAAACAAAGCCCTTGATGATATATTCCTGGAGTGCCGCAGTTGCCCATCGCCTAAACTGTGTAGCACTTTTTGAGTTAATGCGATAACCAGCAGCGATAATGGCATCGAGGTTGTAAAATAGAGTAGGATAGCTTTTGCCATCCGCAGCAGTTGTCAAAATTTCTTTGACAACTGAAACTTCATATAATTCACCTTCATTGAAGATGTTTGATAGATGATAGCTTATATTCTGTTTAGTGACATCAAAAAGATCGCCCATGGCTTTTTGCGTAAGCCAAAATGTTTCATCACGAAAAATTACATCTACGGTTACAAGCCCATCCTCAGACTTATAGAGGATGATTTTGTTTTCTTCCGCACGATCAAGGCCGCTTTCCATCCACTCACCCCCGATAATGACATTATAACACCTCGAAAGCCACAATGACAAGGATCAATTGAATTCAAGACTTACTTTTCACGGGAAAAGACAACAAAAGGACAACGCACCATGAACGAGAAAGCCAAAGGACAACATACAAAGATACAACAAGGCACATCAAGCATATAGCGTAAATCTGTATGACAACGAAACTAAGCTATAAAACGCAATATCTATAATTTGGCAAGGATAAGGTCTCCGGTTCGATCCCGAATATCAGCTCCATGAAGAAACCCGCTTAGTTAAGCGGGTTTCTTCGTTTTTGAGTGAAGCTTTGCAACGTCAATTTTAAACCTTAACAAAAATCTGTGTATACACGGATTGGCTTGCAGTTAAGAAAGTTTGTTCCAATTTACTGACGTTATTTTGTTGTCCTCCTAGCAAAGCATATACTACATGCCCTAAACCCTCGCATACCGCGCCTGGTTATGCAACTCTTTGCAAGCAGTGTAATACTCGTGGTAGCAGCGGTTTCCCTCCTCAATCAGCGTGGAGTTGTCTTTGTCTGCGCACAGGCCGGCATAAATTTTGCCGATTTCATCGTCGGTACGCCTGTGGCTGCGCTCGCAGAGAACGTATAGGGAGTACGAGCCCATATCCCGTATGTATTTGTCTAGCTGAGGGGCCTTCTCTTCCAGCTCGCTGTAGAAGACGTTTAGGGTCGTTTGAGCCAGAATGGAGTTGGGCGAGAGCTCGGCCACCGCCCGGTTGACCACGTATGTAAGCAGCAGCAGCCGGTGATGAGCCCTCAGCCCCCCGGCCAGCTCGGCGGGCCAGGGATCAAAGTTTCCGCTGGCCTCGGCCATTAGCAGGGCGGCAAAGCGTTCTCCCAGTTCCCGGGCGAGCTCAATGTTACCCGCGCTTTTTTGGCGCAGATAATTCTCCGCCTCATCTTGCCCGGCTGTCTCCTCCCTGCGTCCGCCAGAGAAGCTCCTTGGGGCAATCTTCATGTCGGCGTCCTCGCTTGTGGTGGCAAGCAGCAGACCTTTCCATGTGGTGCCGGAGTCAGCGGCCAGCCCGAAGAAAATCCACATCGCGACCAGCGCAAACGCAGCTAAAGCCAATGATGTCATTACTCTTTCGCACCTTTCTGTACTGAACCTGTATACGGCAACCGGAATTGCCCGTAAGGCCATGGGCAGCTTGAGTGGCTGGGTACAGAGGTTTTTGTTTGCGCTACGCTTTCTCAGCCTTTTCCTTCTCGAGAATTGCCTTGAGCGCACGGGCAAGCTGGTCGGGGCATGAGGTGGGCTTGCTGGCGCAAGGTATCCCCTCCAGCATCGAGATTAACTCCTGGGCGTTGCGTCCTTTTACGAGTTCACGCATACCCCGCAGGTTGCCGTCGCACCCGCCCTCAAAGCGAACGTCGCTAACAATGCCGTCGTCGGCAAGGTCAATATCAATCATCTGCGAGCAAGTTCCATGTGTCCGGTATCTGTAAACCAATTTAGTGTGCCTCCTTGGGAATTTGCCATAAGTTACAATGTCCTAAAGCATATGGACATTATATCTCTTTTTTGTGCTCAGGTAAAGTAGCCTGGCCGTAAAAATGTGTCAGCGCACAATTTGGTATCCAAGCCCTTCGATTTCATCCTCAAGCCCGAGGCGGTCGAGGTCTCCGCCAATAACCGTAACTGTGCCGGCATCTTCATCAATGCTTAAGTGTTCGATTCCAGGCATTTTTTCGGCGCGTCGCAGAATTTTTTCCTTAGCGCCCTCTATTTCAAGCCCTTCAACTTTCAACACAATCTCGTTTTCCACAGACCTGACCTCCATATTTGCAGTATACTTACGGTAGTATTCTGCCCAATTTTACGATTTTTGTGCAAACGAGAAAGCCCAAAGCTAACCCGGAGAAACCGGTCGGCTTTGGGCTTGTTTAGTGCAAAGATCAAGATGCACAATTTTTTAAATAATATTTTTGGACGACCTGTGCGGCGAAAAATCTCCTTAACCCGTGCCCGTTGCGCGCAATCGGGGGAGGTCGACGCGGTTTTTGCGACTGCTTCATGCCTTTGGCGAAGCAGTTGGGGGTATTCAATACCCCCTCGAAGAACCCGTCGACTTGTCGACAAGTTCTAAAGGCTTATATCCAAAATTTTGAACTGCACAGTGCCACCACTGGGAAGAGTAACCTGCACCTCGTCACCCACCTTGTGCCCAATAAGCGCCTTGCCAACCGGGGACTCGTTGGTGATTGTCTCCATATCGTCGTCGCGCACATATTCAAGCGGGCTTGAAATACGATAGGTAGTTCGCTCATCAAATTCAACGTCAAGTATAGTAACTGTGGTGCCTACCGAGACAGCATCGGTAGAAATATGCTCTTTATTTATCAGTTGCGCTTTTTTCAACTGCTCTTCAAGGGTGGCGATATTTGCCTCTACCAGGGCTTGCTCGTTTTTTGCTTCATCATACTCGCTGTTTTCGCTCAGGTCGCCAAAGCCGCGGGCCACACGGATTTTCTCGCTTATCTCCCTGCGGCGGACAGTGCGCAGGTGCTCGAGCTCGGACTTTATCTTTTCGTACCCTTCAGGGGTTATCAGGATTTCGCCTGACATGTTGCCCCCTCCTTTCTACGCGGTAATATACTTGTTTCACTTCAAAAGAGGAACACTTTTGAAGCTGCGGCAAGGTCTCAGCCGTAATCAGCGCTTCGCGCTGTAAAGTCCGTGTATACGCCATTAACGGCTCTGCTGCTACACACTCTACGAGCGCGTAGACTTGAAAATTAAAGTGCACTTTTCAAGTTTAATGGCTATATTGCAAAATACAAAAACGCTGCCACAACAACACAAACCGCCCTCCCCAAAGGACGATTTGCAAAGGTTACGATAACATGCCATTTTTTACCATTACAATGATCCCGAACATCACGCAGCATTATACCACAAGTGCCCGTGTCTGTCAAGCAGTTTGCCTCTTGCCGCAAGCTTCTCCTATTAAGAAACTTTAATAGTATTCTTATGCCGGGTGTGGTCGCTTTAGACCCTGGCTTCCCCGCTCAATAGGTTTAATTTATCGGCAGCTCTTCCGGTTGGTCGTCGTTGTCTTCTATCTCGGCAGCCGCGGCTTCGGCCTCGGCTTGGGCACCCCATGCAAGCTCCAGAGCTTGGGCTAGGTCTATTCCGCGCCTTAGTTGGGGGTCGAGGTTTTCGTCGAGCTCGCGCCATTCGCCGTCAAATGTCACTTCGTAGTGGGGTTGCACACCAACGCCGTGGAAGATTGTACCGCCCGGGCTGACCAGCAGAGCCACGGTAAGCTCGATGGCCGAGCCGTCGACCAGCGGGATAATCTCTTGCAGTACGCCCCTGCCGGCGCTCAGAGTGCCCACGCTCCTTGCGCGGTTGTAGTCGGCCAGCACCTGCACAAACAGCTCGGCCGGGCCGGTGGTGCCCGCGTTTTGTAATGTAACCATCGGGATTTCTATACCCGGGCCGTTTGCGGTGAACATAACGGAATCCACCCCGTTCTTATCCCGTGAGCTGACTATCGGCCCTGCGGGTATAAGCGTGTCCAGCACCCGAGAAAGGTAGACGAGCTCCCCGCCCTCAAGATCGCGGACATCGAATATAAGGCTAGTAGCGCCAACCCCAATCAGCCGGTCACGCTCCCGCCGGAACTGATCGGGGGTGTGTTGGTTTAGGTCGCTTATGATGATATACCCCACCCGAGTGCCGTCAATCATCCGGCTCTCGACGCTGGGTACCGGCACTATCCGGCGGATAAGTTCTTCGTCCCGGTCAACGTTGTCCGAGCGTATGGTCAAGGTCACCCGCGATCCCTGCTCCCCGGAGATGTTCTCGAGCATACTCACGCTGTTGGCAGGGGCAAGGTCCTCGTCGTCCACCCGGATGATGAGGTCGCCGGGCTGTATACCAGCGGCCAGTGCGGGCGAGTCTGGCAAAACTTCCTCTACATAGATGTATCCGTCGCCCTCGGGATTTGCCCGCAGCAAAGCGCCGATGCCGGCCACCGGCGAAGCCTGAGCCTGCTGAATGCTCTGAAACGATCGTACGTCGTGGTAGACCGCAAACGGGTCGCCAATTCCGGCCAAAAAGCCGCGCGCAACGCTTTCCATCAGGTAGACTTCATCAATTACGCCGTTGAAGTTGGCCCGCACTTCCCGGCTAATCATCGAGAATTTATCCAGGGACTCTTCGCGCTCGCGCAGATAAATCATCCGGTCGTTTACCCGGTTGTTTACAAAGTCGAAGGTAATATTAAAGGTCACGGCGGCCACAAGCATCATCATGGCAAGCGCTGCGCCCAGAGAGATTTTTTTGTTGATGACCGCACCTCCTTACAATTGATAGCTGTACAACAACTCCACGGGACGCCCATATGTGCGTCCCGTCGTTTGAAGCTATCGGGCGGGGATGGGATGGAACCCCGCCCCTACAATCTTCGCTATCGTCTAAAAATGTACGGCCTTGGGTTGACCGCTCGTCCATTGTGGCGCACCTCAAAGTGGAGGTGGGGCCCGGTCGACCAGCCGGTCGAGCCCACCCTGCCGATGGGGTCGCCGATATTTACATTTTGCCCAACAGTTACCGAAATAGCAGAAAGGTGGGCATAAAGGGTCGAAACTCCGCCGCCGTGGTCGATTATAATAAACATTCCGTAGCCGCGGCCAGGGGAGTGGCTGTGGTTGGCCACGCGCACCGTGCCGGAGTTTGCGGCTACCACAGTAGCCCCGTTGATAACACCCTGGCTCGCGCCGGCAATATCTATGCCTGTGTGATTGTCTCGTCCGCCAAACCTCAGACCGAACTCGGAGGTTACCCGGAAGTGACCGGGCACCGGCCAGGCCATATCTCCGCCGACGTACGGGTTTTGGGACATCTCAATCCGCCGGAAGATTTCGTCCATCTCTCGCTGCATCTGCTCGCGCATTGCGCGGTTGGATTCCAAGTTCCGCTGGAACTCCTGTTCACGCGCGTCAAGCTGGCCTATGCGCTGATTGGCCGCCTCCACCTGGGAATTGAGCGAGCGCTGGCGATCATTTATAAGCGCACGGTCGTCCTCCAACTCTTCCAGCCGGGCTTCTAAGGCCTCTTTGGCCTCCTCGAGCTCTATGCGTTGCTCGGTCAGGGTCTCGGTCAGGCGGCGGTCTCGGTCGGCTATTCGCACCATCGAATCAGTCCGGGTGAGGAAGGAGACAAAGCTGTCAGCGCCCAACACAAGCCCCAACGTAGAGGCGTCGTCCTGGACAAACTGCGCCCGGGTGCGAGCCAAAAAGAGGGCATGATTAGCTTCAATTTCCTCTTGCTTTTCCTCGATCGCCTCGAGCTGAGCTTCGATATCCTCTTCAAGCAGAGTTATCCGCTGGGAGAGCAAGGAGATTTCGCCCCGGGTAATGGTTATCTCTTCGTTTATACTGTTGCGGCGTAGGGTCTCTTGGGCACGCTCATCCCGGGCCCCCGCGATATTACTCTCAATCTGCCTGCGCTGGTCGTCCAGCCGGCGCATCTGAGCGTTTATATCGTCCAGCTGACTCTGGTAAGAGTTGTTCGCCAGCGCGACGCTAGGCAACCAAATGCTGGTAATAAGCACGACGACCGCCAGAGCCAAAGCTCTAATATGTATAGATTTTTTAATTTGCATTTTAATTATCACCCGCCAGTGAGTTTTTGTCGTGTGCCCTAGGGGCAGCGCTTAGTCCCTGTCAAAAAGCTCCTCGAGCAGCGAGAATTTAAACGCAACAACCGCAGCCACAAGCGCCACAACGCCAACGGCCAGAACGATAACCTTCCAATAATCGCCGATCTTGCTGCAACAAAGTTTCACTTTAAGCCCCTCTTTCGTCTAAACTTTAAGATATCTGCGCACGTACGAACCGCTTCCAACTAAGCCTACAAAAACCCCCAGCCCGGCAAATGCGCCGAAGACATATGGGGCGATAAGCCAAAAATCAACCGCCCGCTCGAACAGCGGCCCCACACCAACAAACTGCTCGCCTATCCAGCCGATCATATATGTGTAGCCAAAGCCCAGAACCAAAAACGCAATTATGGCGCTCGAGAGCCCGATAATTACCCCTTCCACCAGGAAAGGCATACGGATAAAGGCGTCGGTCGCGCCTACGTACTTCATTATGCTAATCTCTTTGCGCCGCGCAAAAACCGTGAGTTTTATGTTGTTGGTGATGATGACCAAACTGACGACTATTAGTATGCCGACCACTACCATCCCCGCGTAAGCCACAGCCCTGCGAACCGCTACCAGAATATCCGAGACCTCGCCGGCGTAGTTCACCCGCTCAATCCCATGTACGGCTTCGAGCTGCCGGACTGTCTGGCTGAGGTAGGCTATATCGCTTACGCTGACAATGTATCTGTCGGGCAGGGGGTTTTCCTCCCCCCGCAGGTCTATATAGAGAGCGGCCTCGTCCCCGGCGTCGGCTATGAGGTCTTCGAGAGACTGGTGCCGCGAGACAAACTCAAAACTGGCGATGTTCTCAAATCCGGCCAGCCTAGAGTCCATGGCCGCAATGTCAGACTCGCTCATCCAATCCTCCAGAACAATAACGAACTCGTTCTGATCCTCAACAAAGTCGACCATGGCGTTTACATTTAAAGAAACCATTGCCGCCCCGCCTATGAGCAGCATACACGCAACCAGCACGCCAATGCAGGCAAAGCTCATCATCCGGTTGCGGGCAACGTTCTTGAAGCCTTCTTTTAGCAGATAGCCAATATTGTGCAGCCTCATTTTTTGCCCCCCGCCTGCCTGCGCTCGTGTTCATCCGTCTGGGCGCGTGGGGTCTTGTCGGAAAAGTCAATGGCGGTCTGCTTGCTGGAAAGACCTTTGACGTGGTCGTCAATCAACTCCCGCCCGGTAAACAGCCCGGAATCCTGAGCCGCGCGGGTGTCAGAGGAGATCGCGCCGTTTTCTATGGTTATTACTCGCCTATTAAAGTAAGACACCAGTTCGTGCTCGTGGGTAACCATAAGTATGGTGGTGCCCGCCTGAGAGTTTATCTCTGAGAGCAAATCTACTATTTCGAAGGAGAGCTCGGGGTCGATGTTGCCGGTGGGCTCGTCCGCTATGATAATTGCGGGGTTGTTCACCAGCGCCCTTGCGAGGGCTACACGCTGCTGCTCCCCGCCGGAAATCTGCTCGGGCATACTCCCTGCCTTGTGTTCGAGCCCCAACAGCTTGAGCACGTAGGGCACCCGAGAGCGAATATCCTTGGCGACAACATTGGTCACACGCAGGGAAAAGGCCACGTTGTCGTAAACATTGAGGTTTGGTATCAGCCGAAAGTCCTGGAAGACAACGCCCAGCGAGCGCCTAAACTTTGGGATATGCCGCCGCTTCATCCGCCCGAGATTGTAGCCGTTTACCATAACCAGGCCGTTTGTGGGGGTTTCCTCGCGTAGGATAGATTTTATTATAGTGCTTTTGCCCGCACCAGAAGTGCCAACGATGAAAACGAACTCACCCTTGTCTATTCTAAAGCTGATATTTTTAAGCGCCTGTGTTCCGTTATCGTAAGTCTTGCTCACGTTGGCAAATTCTATCACTTATATATCTCCGCTTGGGTTGAGGGCTAATACTTCACCGGGTTGGTAACCATGTACTTTTTGACCATCAGCGCCACCTTAAAAACAATGGCGTGGTCGAACTCTCGCAAATCTAGACCGGTCAGCTTCCGGATTTTTTCCAGGCGGTAGACCAGGGTATTGCGATGAACAAACAGCTTGCGGGAAGTCTCGGAGACATTGAGGTTGTTTTCGAAGAACTTTTGGATAGTGAACAGTGTCTCGTGGTCGAGGCTCTCGATAGACCCTTTCTTGAACACCTCGCGCAAGAACATATCGCACAGGGTGGTGGGCAGCTGGTAAATCAACCGGGCTATCCCCAGATTGTCGTAGGAGATGATGGCTTTGTCGGTGTCAAAGACCTTACCGACTTCCAGGGCCACTTGGCTCTCTTTGAACGACTTGGCAAGATCCTTGACCCCTACAACAGCAGTGCCAATTCCGATTACGACCTTGGTGTAGAACTCGCTGCCCAGAGTATCCACAATTGAGCGAGCCAGTTTCTCGAGGTCGCGGGGCTCAATACCGGGCTTAATCTCCTTGACCAGCACAAGGTCGGTCTCGTTGATGTTGAACACAAAATCCTTCTGCTTGTCCGGGAAAAGGTTTTGAATGACGTCGAAGGCTGAAATGTCGCTGGAGGAGACAATGCGGATAAGCAGCGCCACCCGCGAAGCGTCCACGTTAAAGTGGAGCTCTCGCGCCTTTACGTAGATATCCCCAGGCAATATGTTGTCCAGAATTACGTTGCGGATAAAGTTGGAGCGGTCGTATTTCTCATCGTAATACTGCTTGACGCTTGCGAATGAAATCGAGAGAATCTTGCAAAATTGCGAGGCGATTTCATCAGTGCCCTCAACAAATACGCCGAACTCCGGCCGGGCTGTGCTGCCAAACGGCTTGAAGGTGTAGTTGTCGCGCACAAAGGGTACCGCCCCCTCGCCCGGAGTAAGGGAGAGGTACTCAAACGTTTCGCCAATTTTGGCAAGGTCGCTGCAAGCGATGACGGTCGCGCCATCGTCAACCACGCCGATGACGCGGTCAATAGACTCACGCATCTGGTGGACTATCCTCTGGAACAGTCTATTTGACATACGTTTGTATCCTCTCTTTCCGGTGCGGACACCGACAAAAACAGTCATGTTGCACGATAGGCAATTTTGTTTCTACTCTATTTTACCTAAAATTTGCGCACATTGCAACATGCAGGAGAGATAAATTGCAAAAAATTCAAAGTTTTTTCGTCATTTCGCCAAAAGCGACCTGGTAAAATCGACAATACCAGCCTGAATAATAAGTGGCGAAAGATACGCTTTTTGTTGCAGTAATTTTTTTGTGGACGATTATTATTTGCACATAACAAAAGCTGCCCCCGGCGCTATAGGCCGAGGGCAGTTTATTTGGTAATATTTACTGGACAGGGTAGATGCTGACTTTTTTGCGGTCGCGGCCCCAACGCTCAAAGCGGACTTGGCCGTCCACCAATGCGAACAGGGTATCGTCGCGGCCTATGCCAACGTTTGTGCCCGGGTGGATTTTAGTTCCGCGTTGGCGCACAAGTATGTTGCCGGCAAGCACAACCTGACCATCGGCACGCTTGGCACCCAGGCGCTTAGAGTGAGAATCCCGACCGTTCTTGGTCGAGCCCACGCCCTTCTTGTGAGCGAAAAACTGCAAGCTTAAATGAATCATTTATCACTACACCTCCGTAACGGTAATATGTTTTGGGTACTGTTGCTGCAACAGGGTAAGGTGCAGGTGCAGCGCCTGCATAAACGCGACCGCGGCTGGACTTGGCTGGGCCGGAAGATGGATGCCCACTTCGTTTTCGAGAACCTGGATCTCGGCCGCCTCCCCCAGAATCTCGGTGATGCCGTTTGCGGTCAACATAACAGCTGAGCTGACTCCAGAGCAGACTATATCTTCGCCGCCCGGGGCAAAATTTGCATGCCCGCTTACCCATACGCGGGCAAAGCCTTGCTCGCTGGTATAGAACGTAACCTTTACCATTAGCCGGTAATTTCGCCGATCTCCACTTTAGTGTACGGCTGGCGGTGGCCGAGTTTGCGCTTTTGGTTCTTCTTGGGCTTGTAGGTGAATACGGTGAGCTTTTTGCCCTTGCCCTGTTTTAGCACTTTGCCGGCAACGCTTGCACCTGCTACCAGCGGGCTGCCAAAGACCATGCCGTCGTCCTTGCCGATAGCCAGGACTTCACCGAAGGTGATAGCTTCGTCTGCCTGTGCGTCAAGCTTTTCAAGGAAGAGCACGTCGCCCGTTTGCACCTTGTACTGCTTGCCGCCGGTCTGGATAATAGCGTACATTTTTCCACTTCTCTTCTGTATGAGTCTCGCTGCCGGGGGCGGCACTTTAGCAGTGCACTTATATAAACCCATAGCAAGCGGCAACTTGTATACTACCACAAGCTGGCAGATGTGTCAAGTGGACGCTCGGGCCGCCCCTACAAAGTTTTTTGCATATTGTACTTTCATGCTAGTAGCTGTGCCCAGGCGGTCGCAAAGTGTCGCAAAACGGCATTGGTGGGCGCTATGATTGACTTTTCCACGGCTATGCAGTATATTGTAGGGGACGCATATCAGGGTGTCCCGAAAAATACCGCGAGCACGCCCGGGTGCCTTTTTGTTAAGATCAGCGGTAGATGGCGGACTGCATGGGTGTGCATCCCCTATAGAATTATTGATTGGAGGCGGCGCAGCATGTCCGGCAGATTACTGGCCTTGTCGCTTTGCCTTGCGCTGCTCGGTGCCTGCGCGCCCGTTGACGCGAACATCGAGGACTTGCTCTCGCCTCCCAGGATAAACGAACGGCAGACCCAGGTTGAGCAGGCTCTCAGCCAGCATATAAGCCTTGGTGATATCCAGTACCAGTACCCCAGGGATGGCGACTACCGTTCGCCATTTATCTTCAGCGACATGGACGCCAGCGGCCTCATGGCGGCGATGGTCTTTTACACCTCTGCCCAAAGTGGGGGAGGCATAAGAGTGAAAGTTCTGCAGGAACAGGTCGGTGGGGACTGGCAGCTCATCGACGATAGGGCCGGCTTTGGGGACACGGTGCAGATTGTCAGGTTTGCAAACATTTTAACCCCGTACTCACGCAACCTTTTGGTGGGCTGGGAAGATTCGGGTTCCGGCCAGCGCCGCCTGGACGTATTTTCATTCCGAGACGGGCGGCTGCAAACCCTATATCAAACTTTTTATACAGTGTTCGATATAGACAGGTTTATGCCCGGCGCACTCGAACAGATAGCCCTTGTACGCCAAGACCAGCTGGGTAACCACCATCTTGACCTTTTGGGCCGCACCCCGGATGGACGATTGACCGATGTCGGCAATGTAGACCTTTCGGTGGATATTTACCAGGTGCTTGGTCTTACAAGGGGGAATATGCGCCCTGGGGTAAGCGGAATATTCGTAGACGCTCGCCGATTTGACGCCCAGCTCGCCACCGAGATATTCGAGGTCTCGGGCGGGACGCTCTTCCCGCTGGTGGCGGATATCGACATAGAGACGACAAACGTGCTCTACCGGCAGACATTCCGCCCGCTCGACCCAGCCCTGCTAAGCGTTGACTTGCGCGGGAACGGACGGGTAGTAGTGCCGATCCCTCACGAAGAAGAGCTGCCCGGACAGGTGATTGATACCGAGCTGGAGCTACCGCTCCATCTCACCCTGTTTATGGGGTACGACTACGCCGGAGTGCTCGAAGTTGTAGACACCGCCATAGTTATTGAGGATGCCGGATATTTGTTCTTTTTTCCGCCGCAGTGGGTGGGCTACGTAACTGTCCAGCACCGCCCCGAGAGAGACGATTGGCAGTTCTTTGAGGTAAACCCGGCGACCAATCTGCCATATCCCGAGCTTATGCGGATCCGAGTCTCATCAATCCGCGATTATCGGGATCCGTTTTTGGAGGAATACATCCACCTGGCGGACAGAGGCATCTTCCGGTACTACGGCTATATTACAAACAACAGCAGCCCCCTTTCCATCACCCAAGAAGAGATGGAGAGAGACTTTATGCTACTAAGAGCCAGAAGGTAGAGGCGGGGTTCCATCCCTGTCTGCCCGGATTAGTTCAGTTCAGGCTGTTCAGAAACCCCAAGACGGTCGGGTACGGAAGCTCGACCCCACGAAGGAGGCCCAAATATGAAAAGGATACTCATAGCCGAAGACGAGGACGTCATACGCGATTTTATCGTGATCAATATGCGCCGGGCCGGCTACGAAGTAACTGATGTAGACAACGGCGAAGCAGCGCTGGAAGTGTTCACGCAAAACGCTGGCAACTTCGATATAGTTCTGCTGGATGTGATGATGCCCGGTATGGACGGCTTTGAAGTCTGCAAACAGATACGGGCAATAAGCCCGTCTATCGGCATTATAATGCTCAGCGCCAAGACCCAAGAGATGGACAAAGTAAGTGGGCTTATGTTGGGTGCTGACGACTATATCGCAAAGCCATTCTCCCCGACCGAGCTGCTGGCGCGTGTAGACGCCGTACACCGCCGGGTAAGCATGGCCCAAGGCGGAGCACCACCCACCAGCGACATTGTCTCAGGGGAGTTTGTGCTCAACACCAAAAGCCGCTCTCTGACTAAAAGGGGCCGCCAGGTCGACCTCACTCAGATGGAGTTCCAGATTATGGAGTTCTTTATCTCTCACCCTAACGTGGCCATGGACCGCGGCGAGATTCTCACACATGTCTGGGGGGAGGACTACTACGGCGATGTGAAGATAGTCGACGTGAATATCCGCCGCCTGCGAATGAAGATAGAGGACGACGCATCTAAACCCAAACATATACTGACAATTTGGGGTTATGGGTACAAGTGGGTGGACTAGTAGGGTCGGGTTCTCGTCCTTGGCCGGATATTTACCATAAACCAACGCTGTAGGGGTTGCACACCCGGGCAGCCCGGCCAGTTTTGCGACGCTGGTGTGGTGGGGGTGGGTCGCCCAGTGTGCGACCCCTACGCCAGCAGCTGCCAAAGAAACCGAGGTGATGAAACATAGCCGTAAAAAAAATAACCCGCCGGTGGCTGTTTAACAGCTTCGGCGTTATTGTGGTTATCATCTTAATAACCTTGGTGGCTGTTGCGCTGGGGATTCGCCACTATTACTACACATCGGTGCAGAATGTGCTGACCTCTCGGGCGGAGGTCACCTATAACGACTTTACCCGGCTAGCCCAGGATAGCGCCCTTGACTACCGCGCGCAGGTCCGGAATGAAGTTGCGTCCTTTGAGTTCAAAGACCAGATGGAGATGATGGTGCTCAGCGACGAAGGGCTGGTGCTGTACACCTCCAGCGGATTTGCTCCAGACAACGCTATAATGTATGCCTTTTACACTGCGGCCTCTCAGTCGGGTGAGGGGGCGCTTATCAGCCAGATGAGCGGCGAGCGGGTAATGGCGGTGACGGTATACCTAGCCGAGCCGCGGGAGGGCATCTCATCCATACGCTTTCTCGCCACCCTAACCCAGGTTGACAGGCAGGTAACCTTGCTAATTACCGCAACTATACTGCTCGGGGTGCTGGTACTGGCCCTGGTGCTGTTCTCGAGCTCGTACTTTATAAACTCGATAGTAAACCCGGTGGGACAGCTTGGCGAGACCGCCCGCAAGATCGCCGGGGGTGACTTCGGTGCACGTCTGGAGAAGAAAAACAACGATGAGATAGGCGAGCTCTGCGATATTATTAACCACATGGCCGAGGAGCTTGGTGCGACTGAGATGATGAAGAACGACTTTATCTCGTCAGTCTCTCACGAACTGCGTACCCCGCTTACGGCTATCCGGGGGTGGGGCGAGACTATACTCACCGACCAGGGAGAGGACAAGCAGACCCTGGAAAAAGGGATGAAGGTAATAATAAGCGAGACCGACCGCCTCACCCATATGGTCGAGGAGCTGCTGGACTTTTCGCGGATGCAGAGTGGGCGATTAAAGCTTGTGCGCTCGCGGATTGACCCGCTGGCCGAGCTGGGCGAAGCCTTTATGATGTACACCGACCGCGCTCGACGGGAGGGTCTGGCGCTAAGCTACGACGAGCCAGAGGACGCTGCCTATGTCTGGGGGGACAAAAACAAACTGCGCCAAGTGTTCGTAAATGTAATTGACAACGCGGTTAAATACTCGAACCCCGGTGGCAGCGTGAGCGTTAACGCAAAAATAATTGGCGAAGACCTTGTCGTCCAAGTGGAGGACACAGGTATCGGCATCAGCGAGGAGGATCTGCCCAAAGTCAAAGCAAAGTTCTACAAGGCGGACTCTACTCGCAGAGGCTCGGGCATTGGGCTGGCGGTGGCGGATGAAATTATAGGCCGCCACGGAGGCAAGCTGGACCTTGCCTCCGTGCAGGGGAAGGGCACCATCGTGATAATCACCCTACCTCTAACCAAGCGCCAGGACGAGACGGCGGAGATTAATTAACGCATTATATTTGGCGTATAGAATCGGCCCTGCGGCACATTGTGTCGCAGGGCCGATTCTATCGCGGTCAGGTATGGAAGCCTGATCCTACACACAGTGCATAGAGTGTAGGGGCGGGGTTCCATACTTGACCGGCGCATCGTAGGCGTATCTCTTGCCAATTACTCAAGAATTTCGCGAAGTATAGCGTCGATATGTATTTTGGTCGTATCGAGCAAGACGGTATCCAAGTCGCCGGACTCGATAATAAGAGGCAGCTCGGTGCAACCGAGGACTATGGCATCGGCGCCGTGCTGGGACAACATTCTCTTTGCTATTTCCAGCATAACCGCTTTATCCTCTTCCAGCACGATGCCGGTAACCAGGTTGGGAAAGATAATGCCGTGTATTGCCTGCTGGTCGGCCTGGCTGGGTACGACTGCCTCGATGCCGTATTTAGCGCAGGTACCCTCGTACATTCCACTGCTCATGGTAAAGGCGGTACCCAGCACAATCACCTTCTTGCATCCCTGACTTTGGGCGTACTTGCAGGTTTCGTCAACCAGCCCGACAAGTGGGATAGGGGACTGCGCGGCGACCTCGTCGAACACAATATGGGCGGTGTTGGCCGCAATAGCCGCAACCTCCGCGCCCGCGCCATGCAAAGTACGGATAGAGCCTATAAACAGGTCGGCAAAGTTCTTCCAGTCCTTTGTCTCTACAAGGCCATATGCAACGGACAGGTTTAAGCTGTCGATCACCATCGGGGGGTTCTCGCCGCATTTAGCCGGGTTTGCAAGGCTCTTTTGGTAGCCCTCATTAATGCCTTTGTAGTAGTCCAATGTTGAGGCGGGGCCAACTCCGCCCACTAGCCCAAGCTTTTTCATGTTCGTTGCTCCTTTCATTCACAAGCTATCCAATATATTTGCCACATCGCGAGGAGGCGAACAAGTGACCGGGTAAAGAAAAATTAGCCTACCACGTGTCTGCACCGTTCTCCTCGGGTATAACCGCCGTCATAGACGCTATGGCGACCTCAATCTGCCTGTCATCCGGCTCGTGTGAGGTCAGCCGCTGTAGCCAGAGGCCGGGCGCGGAGATTGCTCGGGTGAGAATGTTATCGTGCCGCCCGGCAAACTTGATAATCTCGTACGCGATGCTGATAACCACCGGCAGCAGCGCAAACCGGAAAAGCGCGCGAATAATCACATGCTCGATGCGAACCAAGGAGAAGATGAGTATGGACGTAACAAATACAATCAGCAAAAAGCTGGTGCCGCACCGGCGGTGAAAGCGCGAGTGCGCGCGGACGTTTTCGACAGTTAGCTCCTGGTCAGCCTCGTGGCAGGAGATGGTCTTGTGTTCAGCCCCATGGTACTGGAAGACCCGGCGTATATCCTTCATCCGCGAGACGGCAACGATATACGAAACAAAGATGATAATCCGCACAAGACCCTCCAGAAGCGCGCGAACCATTGGCGTGAACTCAGCGCCGGTCAGTCTGGGCAGCAGGGATACTAAAAACACCGGCAGCACCGAAAACAGCCCCACCGCCAGCACCACCCCAATCACTACCGAAAAGCCGGTTATCACTGAGGTAAAACGATCACCCAACTTGTCGCTCAACCACTTTTCAAACCGGGAAGGCTCGATGTTTGCCTCGTCTTCGAGCATTCCGGATTTCTCGGCGCTCTTCATCATGCATTTGTAGCCCAGCTTCATGGCGTCTACCATGTTGAACATCCCGCGCACAAATGGGGTTTTGCGGTACCAGCGTCCGCTGGTTGCGGGGTTATCCCACGCCTCCAGGTCAACTTCGCCGCTGCGCATCCGTACCGCCAGCGCGGATTTGGCCGGCCCGCGCATCATGACGCCCTCAATCAGCGCCTGTCCACCTATCGAGGTCTTAAATTTTTCGTTTGGCATAAAGTGTCTCCTAATGTATGAGTATCGCTCAACCCCGCGCACGTATTACCCGGGGTAGGCCGTTAAGATCGTTGTGAGATGTGATTTCGGCAAAGCCGGCACCAGCCAGGATATCGCAGACATCATCCCGCTGTCCGGCCCCTATTTCCAGCAGAACCGTTCCGCCGGGGGCAAGCTGGGGTTTATATCGGACAGCAATTGCCCGGTAGAAGTCGAGACCGTCTTTGCCGCCGTCCAGGGCGAGTGTGGGCTCATGGAGCACCTCCCGCTGCAAACCGGGTAGCTCAGCGAAAGGTATATACGGCGGATTGGAGAGCAAAAGATCAATTTTGCGCGGGTGGGTATACTCGCGCATGTCACCCAGAACAGCAGTGACATCCAGCCCAATGTCAGATATATTGCGCTCGAGAAACGTGGTGGCCTCCTCTGAAATCTCAACTGCGGTGACCGCAGCCGCCGGGTACTCCGCCTTGATAGCCATAGCGATACAGCCGCTGCCACTGCCCAAGTCAACCACTTCCGGGGTAGGCAAAGCCGCCCGTTTGAGATACTCAAGTGCGAGGTCGATCAGAGTTTCGGTATCCTGCCTTGGTATGAGCACCCCCGGCCCCAGTGTCAGCGGCAGGCCGTAAAATTCCCAGCCGCCCACAATATATTGGATAGGGTAGCCGCCCTCGCGCAACTCAAGGCAACGCTCAAGATCGGCCTGCATCTGCGAGGTAGCTGGCCCCGACCAGTCATCCAGTGGGCCGACCCCGGTGGCAAAACGAAAAAGCTCCCCAGCCTCAAAAGAAGTCGGGGCTCTCTTTTGCGCCAGCCGAAATAAATCGCCAATGGTGGGCATTGTTACCTCCTGCGGGGTGGCTTGTTGTATGGTCTGAGTTCGATCCCCGACCGGGTCTGGTGTAGGGGCTGCACCCCTGTGCGGCCTGCCTCTCCCCACTAATCTAACGGCTGTAGGGGCGGGGTTATCCCGCCCGTGGGTTTTCGCAGCGTTAAGGTCAAGGTCTGAATATTAAATCAGCCTGCGGGCTGGGATTATTGTACCGCTTATGCCGCGGGGGCACATACTTTTCTTTGTCTCGCCAAAGAGAAAGTAAGCAAAAGAAAGGCGACTGGGGGAGGACCGGGTTTGCTCCAAGACCAGTCGCAAACAACTCCCCCAGGCCCCCTCTCCACGGACAGGTGAGCGAAAACTGGAACGTTTGTCGGTGTGTAATTCTCGCGAGCTCCCGACTTGTCAACGGGGGCAGGAGTGACAGTAGACGCCTTCTAATTTCAGCCCTCTTGGCCAATCACAAACTTACCTAGCCGCTATGCGAGCCCGGGGTTAGAGTAAGGAATCTTTGCGGTGAGGTACTCGCTGTTGACTGTGGAGCTGTATCACTCGTCCGCAAACCTACCGCTACATCCAACGTGTCCTTGACCTACCAGTGGGGGTCTGGGGGAGTTGTCTGCGAAGCACGTCCTTATGTGCGTAGCAAGACCGGTCCTCCCCCAGTCGCCTTTCTTTGCTTACTTTATTTGGCGAGACAAAGAAAGTAAGTGCCCCCGCGGCACAAGCGGCACATTATATCTCGCCCACAGGCGAATCAAAATTATGATCTTGAACTTGACCTTAGAACTTGAACTTTAGAAACCCGTACGGCCAATGGCCGTCCCTACAACGACAGGTTCGCGGGGAGTGGCAGGAAGCCCAGAGGCCTTGACCTAGCCCCTTAGCCCGCACCAGCCCCCAATGCCTCCTTGGCATTAGCCAGCATCAGCCGTATCCGGTTCTCTTGGTTAATCCGCGAGGCACCCGGGTCGTAGTCGACCGCTACAATGTTGGCCTCGGGGTGGTTATCCTTAATCTTGCGAATCATTCCCTTGGCTACTATATGGTTGGGTAGGCAACCAAAGGGCTGCGCCGAAACAATGTTGCTTACACCGCCATGGATAAGCTCGATCATATCGGCGGTCAGCAGCCAACCCTCGCCCATCTTAACGCCGTGGTCGAGGTAGCCTTCAGTCATTTTCATAATGCTGGCAAAGTCTGCCGGCGGGCGGAAAACGCCCTGCTTGTTTATAGCACGTATCATCTGGCGCTGGCGGCTCATCAGGTACCAGAGGGCCAGCCGGTGGAGGTAGTACCCAAACCCGGCCTTGCCGTACAGCTTTTTGTCGTAGATGTATCCGTGCGACCAGTACATGATAAAGTCGAGTATGCCGGTGTTGACAACTTCGGCCCCTTCGTCTACCAGAAATTTTTCTAAGTCGTTATTGCCCAAAGGGGCGTACTTGAGGTAGATTTCGCCCACAATACCGACCTTTACTTTGGGTGTTCTGCGCAAGGGAATCTTGGCAAAGTCGGCGAGAATCGCCTTGTAGTTGCGCCCAAGCATGACAAACCTTGGGCTTGACATCTGCCTGAGCAGCCGCTGGTTCCAGGTATTGACAAGGGCAATGCTCTCGCCCTTGTTGATCTCGTATGGGATACACTGGTTTACGATACCCATCATAAAGTCGGAGTAAAGGATACAGTGGAACATTTTGACCAGCATCTTGGTTGAGATGGGTAGGCTGGCTTGCTTTTCCAGCCCGGAAAAGTTTAGAGAGAGCACGGGCACATGCCCCAGCCCTTGTTGCTCGAGGGCTTTGCGCAGAAGCGCAATATAATTTGACGCCCGACAACCGCCTCCAGTCTGGCTCATCAGCAGGGCGGTTTTGTCCAGGTCGTACTGCCCGCTTTTGAGGGCGTCTATTAGCTGGCCGATTACCAGGAGGGCAGGGTAGCAGGTGTCGTTGTGGACGGTCTTTAACCCCTGTTCGATTATCCCCTTGTGGTTGGTTTTTATTACCACTGCCTTAAAACCATGCTGGCGCAGAACCCCCTCGATAAGGTCGAAGTGGAAGGAGAGCATGTCCGGCAAAAGGATGGTATAGTCGCGCTTCATTTCTTCGGTGAAGACAGGTTTTTCTATGATTTTGTGGCTGCTAGACATGAGCAGTCGCCTCCTTTCCTTCCCTTTCCTTGATTGCCGCCAAGAGGCTGCGCAGGCGGATTTTGGCCGCTCCCAGATTGCTTATTTCGTCAATTTTTAGCTGAGTGTAGAACTTGCCGGAGCTGCGCAGGATGTCGCGCACTTCGTCACTAGTTACAGCGTCCAGTCCGCAGCCGAATGAGACCAGCTGTATAAGCTGGGAGGTTTCATGTTCGGCCACAAATTTAGCGGCACTGAACATTCTCGCATGGTAAGTCCATTGGTTGAGGATATTAAGCTGTGGCTTGCCCCGCCGTGGCACGCTGTCATCGGTCAAAACCACAAACCCCAGCGAGGTCAGCAGCTTGTCGATCCCGTGTATTATCTCCGGGTCGATGTGGTAGGGCCGGCCAGCGAGCACAATCATCCGTTTTCCGTGCTGCGTGGCGTACTCAAGAGCCCGGCTGCCTGCCTCCTGGATATCTTGCTGGTGGACCGCGTAGCCGGTGTATCCCGCCCTTGCAGCAGCCGCCAACTTGTCCTTTGTGAGCCCGGGCACTATCGGCTCTAGTATTGGGTAAACCCGCCTTAGGAAGAACGCCTCGTCGTTCAGACTTAGGTGGGGGCAGAGGTATTTAGTCTCCCGCAGGTTGGCAACATTGGCCCCGATAGCCTCGGGGTAGTAGGCCACTACCGGACAATTGTAGTTGTTGTCGGCTATACCCTCGTCAAAGTTATAGGTCATGCACGGGTAAAAGATGAAGTCGAGGTTTTGCTCGCATAGGGCTTCTATATGGCCGTGGGCGATCTTAGCCGGGTAGCAGACAGTGTCTGATGGGATTGTAGCCTGCCCATGCATATAGAGTTCCCGGTTGCTATGGCCGCTAAGCACGACATCGCAGCCAATCCTGTCGAAAAACGGCGCCCAGAAGGGCAGGGTGTCATAGATATTCATAACCAAGGGGATGCCTACCTTAGGCCGGTTTCCGCGGACTTTGGGGAGCGCGTGCAGTTTTTCATACTTATATGCCACAAGGTTGGGCAGCTCGGAAGCCGAAGGAGCCCCTGCGCCCAGCTCACATTTATTGCCGGAGATAAACTTCTTCCCGCTTCCGAAGGTGTTCACAGTCAGCGCGCAGTTGTTGGTGCATCGCCTACAGGTGGCCGGGGTAGCACTGTGGGTAAAGGCCTCCAGCCCTTCGGAAGTGATGAGGCTACTCTGCGTCTCTACATTTTGGGCACGGTCTATAGCGTGCAAGGCCGACCCGTAAGCACCCATAAGTTCGGAGATTGAGAGGCGGACAACGTCACGGCCCAGCTCCTGCTCGAAGGAGCGGAGCACCGCGTCGTTGAGGAAAGTGCCGCCCTGGACTACTATATGGCTGCCAAGCTCGTCCGCGCTGCGGGCCCGGATGACTTTGTACAGCGCGTTCTTGATGACTGAAATAGCAAGGCCGGCCGAAATATCCCCCACCGTGCAGCCATCCTTTTGCGCCTGCTTGACCGACGAATTCATAAAGACGGTGCAGCGGGTACCCAGGTCGACCGGGTTCTCGGCAAAGAGGGCCAACCGGGCAAACTCGTCTATCTCGTAGCCCAGCGAAGTCGCGAATGTCTGGATAAACGAGCCGCACCCGGAAGAGCAGGCCTCGTTGAGTATAACGTCATCCACCCCGCCATCCCGGATAGTGAAGCACTTGATATCCTGCCCGCCAATGTCGATGATAAAGTCGACATCCGGGTCGAAGTGCCGGGCGGCTGTGAAGTGGGCCAGAGTTTCGACAAGGCCGTGGTCAATGCCGAAGGCTTCACGCATCAGCTCTTCGCCGTAGCCGGTCACAGCACTTCCGGCAATCTCAATTCTGCCCGCGCATAGCCTGTGGATATGCTCCAGTTGCGCCTTAACCACCGGCAGCGGGTTGCCGCCGTTGCTGACGTAATGCTTGTATAAAATCGCGCCGTCCTCGGCTAGCAGTACCAGCTTGGTAGTAGTACTACCCGCGTCAATACCAAGATAGGCGCGGCCAGAGTAGCCGGTAATCTCCCGGTGCTCGACGTTCATTTTGTCGTGACGGGACTTGAATGCGTCGTATGCAGCCTGACTTTCAAAGAGCGGAGGCTGGCTCTCGAGCACTGCGGTTTTGTCCGGAGCCTTGCGCAGCCGCCGGATTAACTCGTCGTAGGTTAGAGCGCTCTCGTCCGGTAGGGTAGCCGCGTGGTATGCGCTGCCAAGTGCCACAAAGTTTGGTGCCAACTCTGGGAAGGTAGCGCTATTTTCATCCAGGTTTAGAGTCTGAGTGAACTGCCGCTGCAGCCCTTTCATGAAGGAGAGCGGCCCGCCCAAAAAGAGCACGTTGCCCTCTATTTTGCGGCCTTGTGCAAGCCCGGCGATAGTTTGTTCGACCACCGCCTGGAAGATAGACGCTGCCAGGTCTTCCTTGCGGGCACCCTGGTTTAGCAGGGGTTGAATATCGCTCTTAGCGAACACACCGCACCTGGAGGCAATGGGGTAGATCTTTTCGGCTTTTGCGCTGAGCTCGTCCAGCTTGTCGATGCTGACGCCCAACAAAGTGGCCATCTGGTCGATGAAGGAGCCGGTGCCTCCGGCGCAGGTGCCGTTCATCCGGTCCTCAAGCACACCGCCGAAAAAAATTATCTTGGCATCCTCGCCACCCAGTTCAATGACTACGTCGGTCGCAGGGGCGTCGCGCCGAACAGCCCCTGCAGTAGCGAATACTTCCTGCACAAAGCCCAGTCCGTACTCCTTTGAGATGCCCAGCCCGGCTGAACCGGTAACCGCCACCTTGAGCTGGTGGCCCTGCAAAATATGACCTAAGCTTTCAAGGTGCTCGAGAGTGGTTTCGCGCACCTTGGACATATGCCGCTTATAGCTTTTTTCGACTATCTGGTCATTTTCATCGAGCACCACGGTCTTAAGAGTGGTACTGCCGACGTCTATTCCAACTTTGTATATCATGTTGGGGAAGTCACCTCCGGGGAGAGCACAGCAATCTGCAAATCGACTATTCACTTGCCCAGTCGGTTATTTGCAAGCCGCTTATATTTTCAAAGTCTTTGGTGTTGTTTGTAACGAGTGTGCAGCCGTTTTCTAGACAAAAGGCAGCTATAATTATATCAGAATCGCTTACTGTCAAGCGCTTGCTGTAGAGCTCGGCGTAAATTTCGGCAGCGCGTTCCCAAACTTGGATGGTCATTGCACCTGACAAGCAGTTATCGCAAATAACTCTGTAAGCCGCTTCATGCCTAGGAACGGGCTTGATTTTAAGTCCGCGCCGAACTTCATAGTGTACAAAGGGTGGGATTACAAGCTGAGAGTTGCTCTTTCTCACCTTTTTTCTATTTTCCTGAACCGATGGGGTGCCGCGCATGAGATAAATAACGGTATTTGTGTCGAGAGCATACTTCATACCGCTACACCTCATCAAAATCGATAAGCTCACGACCAAGCTTGGTGCGGGGAAAATCTTGAAGATGCGGCTTTTCGCTCATCTCCGAAACTATTCTATCAAGCTCATCCCAAGTGTCGGCATTTTTGTCAAGCTCATTCCATGCATGAGCCTTTTCATCGTGGGCATCCCACGTGCAGGCTCTCTCGTCGCGCAGCTCATCCAATACCGTGACAACCACCCGGCGGCGACCTCGCAAATGCACAGGCGGTGCTATCAGATGAACTTGCCCATTTTCCTCAAGATATCCCTCGTATGCCTGTAGCATTTACTTCAGCCCCTTTCATTTGTATTATACGATAAATAGCGGGTTGCGTCAAACTTTGGGCCTATCTAATTAATAGGATACATGACCCAATATTCTGTCAAGAGCGCGCTGGTGGTGAGAGCTTATATCCACTCATCATAGGCCACTTCCTATGTAGATATTGCCATCAATTAACAATCGCACTCTTATACATCTCCAGAGCTGGAAAACTTCGCTCTGCCCGGGTTAGCAAATACTGCTCGCTTATCCAACTAAGCGCTCGCAGCCCGTCATCCCCCAGTGTAAACGAAAAGAGCCGCTCGGCAGGCGCATAAATTATATGCCGCATAGCTGCCAAAACCCCCGCGCTGACCGACACGCCGCCAGACTTGGGTACACCCTCTTCTTGTAAGCAGGGACCGCAAGAGAGCTCGCCCTCCCGGGGGAAGAAGATCATATCCTCGCCATTGTACTCTGCACAAAAGCGACAACCGACAAGGTCGGGCATAAACCCGGCCAGGGTGAGCAGCCGCAGCTCAAAAATCGGTTTAAGCTGGGCAGGTTCACGCTTGCTTTCCTCTAGGATATGCAGACAGTTAAGCAGCAGGCGCAGCGGTTCGTCGGCGGACTCTCCTGCGGTTAGCAGCTCACCCGCAAGCTGGGCGAAGTAAGAGGCCAGGCAGAGCTTTGCAAAGTCGGCGCGCACCCCAAAAAATATCTGGTTAGAGTCGGCCTTGTCCACGCTAACCCGCCCTCGATGGGTAAACAGCACAAACCGCGAGTAGCTCAGCGCTTCGGTGGAGGCCGCCATTTTTGAGCGCATGGTGCCCGTCCGGTTGGCGTAGGCGGTGATAAGCCCCAGCTCAGCGGTGAGGATATGCAACAGCCTGTCCCCCTCAAGAGCGCGGGCACGCAGTACAATGCCGTCGATGGTTGTGTTCATGTAAGCCTCTCTTGCTATTAACTTAAATATTGCTTATGATTGACCTTAACATTGTTCAATGTTATACTAAACAATATTAAAGTGAATTCGTCGGATGGAAAGGCGGTTGCTTGCATGGCAATTGAAGTTGTGCCGGAATGGATGGTAAACCTAGAGGACGAGGATATCATATTTATCAAGAAGTTTTTGCAGGCTTCCGGTTCTCTAAAAGAGATTGCACGGCAGTATGAAGTCACCTACCCAACGGTGCGGCTGCGGCTTGACAAGCTGATACAAAAAATCCAAATCAGCGAGGATACCGGAAGCGAGCCATATGTTTCGTTTATAAAGCGCCTGGCTCTCAGCGACAAGATTGATTTTGATACCGCAAAAATTTTAATTTCCGAGTACAAAAAGATTGGGGGAGTTTAAGTGGTGGCTATGCGGATGTCTTTTCTTGCTATTCTGCTTGCTGTTCTTGTCGGAATAGTATTTTTGCAGGTATACTTGTCGAAGAAAGAGAGTAAGTGGCCGGGTCTGCTGTTGCCCCTAATTACATTTATCATTTCGATTATGGCTGTTCTTGGCATGGCCGTGTATGTCGAAACCGGAGTCTTTACTCAAGCGGAGTATATAGACGGCGAGTGGGTCGTAGTTTTAGAAGAAGTCCGCCGAGAAGTAACTCTCGGCGCGGTAGCAGGTATTATAAGCACTTTTCTGCTGATGAACATACCCACAGTTATTTTGCTCGTAATATATGCGTCCTGCAGGGGAAAGCAATGCAGACAACGTGCTCTGGAAAAAATGAGCATACAAGACCTGGAGTAGGGGCGCCACTTGTCGTGCCCGCACGTGTCACCACAAACAAAAGGTTTGTGATAAAATGCGGGACGCGCAGGGGCGCGTCCCCTACTAGCTAAATCCCAATTCCCGCAGCGACCCTGGCCTGTTACGCCAGTCCTTGCGCACCTTTACCCAGCATTGGAGGTTGACTTTACCCCCCAAAAACCGCTCAATTGAGCGCCGGGCAGCGCTAGCCGTGTTCTTGATTGCCTGCCCGCCCTTGCCCACGATAATCCCCTTGTGGGTATCTTTTTCGCAGTAAACAATGGCATCAATGTCTATTATATCGCCCTGTTCGCGCTCGCGCATTTTCTCAATTACCACGGCTGTCCCGTGTGGAATCTCGTCTTGTAGGTAACGCAGCAGCGCTTCCCGGAAGAGCTCGGCAACGATTACTCGCTCAGGCTGCTCGGTGTAGGCGTCCGGCTCAAAGTAGTGGGGCCCCGGTTTGCAGAAGCGCTCAAGCTGGCCTAGCAGCAGCTCAATGCCGTCCCCGTTTTTGGCGCTAATTGGTACAACTTCCGCCAAGGGTGCCAGTGCGGAGAAGGCTTCGATCTTCTCCATCATCAGCCCTTTTTGCGGTAGCGAGTCGATTTTGTTCACCACCAGAACTATCGGTGTGCTCCGCCCGCTCAGCCGCTCAAGCAGGGTGGCCTCCATAGGGTGAACCGGACCTTGCGGTTCGGTTACCAGTAAGGCTGCGTCCACGTCGGCAAGGCCCTGGTTTATTTCGCCGGCCATGTACTCGCCCAGGCGGGTGCGCGGGGCGTGTATCCCCGGGGTGTCGATAAAGACAAACTGTCGTTCCTCGCGGGTGAGTATGCCGGTTATCCGGTTGCGGGTGGTCTGTGGTTTCCCGGAGACTATGGCCACATGCTCGCCCACCAGTGCGTTGAGCAAGGTGGACTTGCCTACGTTGGGCCGCCCGACTATTGAGATGAATGCGCTGGTAGTACTTTGCATGATGGTCTCCTTCTTTGCAGGGGACGCAGACCGGGGCGTCCCGCCCTATATAGCCCTGCCATATCTCGTACCGGCATACGGGCCCCAAGTCTATTCCGCGAAAACTTCCCCTAGGTTGATTTCGCATCCGGGCAGTACGCTAACTGGGGCAGCGCCGGTGTCACCATAGGCTGTAGTTTTGTAGTCTCCACTCTCAAGGAGCACATGTACTGATACGGTTCTTGTGCCCGGGTCTACAATCCAATATTCTCGCACGCCTGCTCTCTGATACAGGTTATATTTTATCCACCTGTCACGCCGAGCGGTGGATGGGGATGAGATTTCGATAACCATGTCAGGAACACCTATGCAACCAGTGCCTTTTAATTTTGAGCGGTCGCAGATTACTACTAAATCCGGTTGCACAACGGTATCGTCTTTATCTGCGGCACTCATCCGAACATCAAACGGTGCTGTAAATAGCTTGCAAGAACTATTCTTTAAAAAACTTTGCAGCTGCCACGACAGCTTTACACTAGCCTCTTGATGCTCCCATAGAGGGGCAGGAGCCATCATTGTAGCTACTTGAGGGTCACCATCATATGGTTGACCATCAACATATATCACTCCGTCAATTAATTCACACCTAAAATCATCGTCCCATGTGCAATAATCAGCATAGGTGTAGCGCCGCTCCTCTCGTGGCTGTTCCATGATAATCTCCTTTTAGCGATCTATCGAAACATGGCCGGATACCCTACTCCCTAACATAACTCGCCCCGCGCTGCAATCCCAGGCGGGAGAGCACATCTTCTTCCTTCTCGCGCATATGAACTCTAGCGATGCCGCTGTCCTCGTGGTCATAGCCTATGAGGTGGAGCATTGAGTGAACGGTAAGGTAGGCAAACTCCCGGCGAATATCGTGGCCGTACTGCTCGGCCTGGCGGTAGACATGGGGTATGGAGAGCGCGATATCCCCCAGCATCGAGGCGCCGGTATCCTGGTCGACGTCGTAGTTGCCAGGCGCACCGGTGGGGAAGGAGAGTACATCGGTGGGTTCGTCTTTTCCCCGGTGTTGTTTGTTCAGCTGCTGGATATATCCCTCATCCACAAAGCTGACACTCACCTCGTAGTTGCCGTTCATCTCCTCGGTCTGCAAGACCGCATGACAGCACTTGCGAATAAGCAGGCGGATGCCTGTTGGTATTTTGTAGTCCTTCTGCCCGTTTGTAATTGATACTTTAAGTTTATCGGCCATTGGTTAGCGCCCCTTCCTTACATCTTCATAAAATTTATCATAAGCTTTGATAATCTCCTGCACCAGCTTGTGGCGAACCACATCCCGCTCGGTAAAGCGGACAATGGATATGTCGTCTATGTTTTTGAGCACCTTAGCTGCCTGGATAAGCCCGCTCTTTTTGGGCTCGGGCAAGTCAATCTGGGTGATGTCACCGGTAATTACTACCCGGGAGCCGTTACCCATCCGGGTGAGGAACATCTTCATCTGCTCGTGGGTGGTGTTTTGCGCTTCGTCCAGTATGATGTAGCTCTCGTCCAGGGTGCGCCCGCGCATGTAAGCAAGCGGCGCTATCTCTATGCTGCCCCGCTCCAAAAACTTCTGGAAGTTCTCTACTCCGAGCATCTCGTAGAGCGCGTCGTATAGCGGGCGAAGGTATGGGTCTACCTTGTTTTGCAAGTCCCCGGGCAGAAAGCCGAGCTTTTCCCCGGCCTCGACTGCCGGGCGGGTCAAGATAATCCGCGAGACCTCCTGTGCTCGGAATGCTCGCACGGCCATAGCCACACCCAAATACGTCTTGCCGGTGCCGGCCGGGCCTATTCCCACAGTGACGGTGTTTTCGCGCATTGCGTCCAGATAGCGTTTTTGCCCTAGAGTCTTGGCCTTTATCGGCTTTCCCTTGGCGGTCAGACAGACGACGTCCTTGCGCATCTCGTCTACTCTGCCCTCGTTGCCCTCCCTCACCAGGGTGAGCATATAGCGAATAGACTGGTCGGTCAGCTGCTCGCCCTTCTCCACCATCTTTAACAGGCCCTCAATGGCCCGGACGGCCTGGCCCACGCTCTCATCTTCGCCGCTGACGCGTATCTGTCCATCGCGGGTGAGCACCTCGACACCCAGGGCGCGGCGCAGAATGTCTATGTTTTCGTCAAAGTTGCCAAACAACTCGGCGGCGTGCTCCATCCGCTCGATGGAGACCATTTGCTCAATTATCATTAAAGGGCCGATTCTCCCATCTGTACAAGTGTTTGGCTAATTAGACAAACGCCGCCCACAAAGATACGGCCAGCGCCCACGAGAACAGTATAACAGATTTTTGTAAATATTCGTTAACTTTTTGTTAATATTCAAAATTTGTATGGAAATTCGCTATAATTGAGCAGAGATTCTGGGCTAAGTTTATGGTTTTGTGGTGTGGCATATTTTCTGTAGAATGAGAAGACCCCGCCTGTGGGGGCGGGGCAAATAGGCATGTGAAAAATTGGGGTACTATCCAATAAATTGCCGCGTTTCCCAAATAGTCGCTAAGATAAACAGCAGCGCCAGTGGCGAAGTGAAAAACAGCAGGTATTTCTTCCACTCTGACAGGCTGGTGAGGCTTTGGCGCAGCGGGATATACCCGCCCTGCAGTGACATCATCACAAGGCCAATAGCCCCCAGCGTCAAATAAGTGGGTATGACCGAAAAGTTAAGTATCTGGGCGTAGCGCTCTGGTAGATGAACCATAATCACGCTTATAGATCCGGCCAGAAGATTGTTGACAAAGTGCGCCACCATAGCGGGAATAAGGCTGCCGGTGCGTAAAGTGAAGTAACCCAGCACCAGCCCTGTCAGCAGAGCATTAGGCCCTTGGATAAGGTTGCGATGGAGCATGGCGAAAAGAATCGAAGAGCAGATCAAGGCGAACGGGTCGCCAAAACGGCGCAGGGATTGCATTACCACCCCACGAAATAGCAGCTCCTCTAAGACGGCGGGGAAGAGGCTGAGCGAGACGAGGAATACAATAGTCGCACCGACGCCGTAAGTAGGCGGCGAAAAGTCGGGCATCGAGGGGGTGACGCCCGCAGATGCCAGCATCATAGTCAGCATGGCGGCGACGTAAACTCCGACCACGCTCATCCCCAGGGTGCAAAAAACCCCGGCTGCCGTGGTGCTTGCGGGTGTGCGCCGCATAGGGAAGGCAATATGCAAAGGTATGCGCAAAGCGTGCAAAATAAGCAGAGTGGGCAGCAGCAAGGCCAAGGTAAACATGCTCATGTTGACAACGCCCACACCCATAGGAGAAAGGCCAACCATGACGTCGATAAACCCAGGGAAGAGCGTGAAGAGCTGACCCATCACAAACCCGAAGACAAGGCTGGCGGCAAACACCAAAAAAAGTGCCAGGCAGACCCAGTTCGCGTTCTGGCGCAAAAGGCGGCGCGTAGGTCTTGTGCCAGGCGGCGGTGGGGCAGGGGGTGGGCCCCCAAACCTGTAAGAGTCGTCCTCCCAGGGGCGGGGAGGGCCGGGGTTGGTCGGCCGGTTGTTATTGCCCCAAGGGCTTTGGTTTTCATTCATACGCAGACACCAACCTTGTCAAAAGTCAGATAGCAGAGGACAAACAGCATGGGTGTGTTTGCAACACGCCTCAAGACACGCTACAATATATCTTATCATATTTCTGCCAAAAGATGAACAAAATGGGAAATATTCATATTTGGCTAGAAAGTAGGGTCGGGCTTCCATGCCCGACCTTTTTGTACGGATTGCTCGCGCTATAGGGGCCGGGGACAGTGCTCAGGTCGTGTCCACGGACCGCAAATTATGTGCAGTGGGAGGGGATGAATACCCGCCCCTACGGGTTTTAATTTTCAGCGTCAACTGTCGATGTTCGCAGCAAGTGTGTACAATCTCGTCTTTTTGTGCCCGGTCATCCCAGCCACGTCCTTGGCCGCCTGGGAAAGGGAAAGCCCGCCCGCCTGAAGTTGTTTTACCAGCGCCACGGCCTCCTCCTCGCTGACTGCCTGCTCGGGTGATGGAGGTGGCGCGCCCTCGATCACCAATACGTATTCTCCGCGTGGCGGGTGCTCACGGTAGTGCGCCGCCGCCTCGGAAAGGGTGGTGCGCACGCATTCCTCGTGGAGCTTGGTGAGCTCCCGGCAAAGGGAGATTTTGCGCTCGCCAAAGTTTGCTAGCATGTCTTCAAGCGTGGCGGGCAGCTTGTGTGGGGCCTCGTAAAATATCATGGTGCGCTCTTCGGATTTGAGAGCGGCCAGATGCTTTTGGCGGCTGCCCTTCTTCACGCTGAGAAAGCCCTCGAAGACAAAGCGCCCGCCGGCAATCCCTGAAAGGGCCAGCGCAGTCGCCAGTGCAGTGGGGCCGGGAATGGCGACAACCTCAATGCCGCTCTGGGCGCAGAGGGCGACCAGATCCTGCCCGGGGTCGGAGATGCATGGCATACCCGCATCGGTGCAGAGCGCGCAGCTCTCCCCTGAGAGCAGCTTGGAGACGATTTTGTTGCCCATGCTCTCCCTGTTGTGTTCGTGGTAGCTGAGCATAGGTTTTTTCAACCCAAGATGGCTTAGCAGCCGCAGGGTGACCCGAGTGTCTTCGGCGGCGATGAAGTCGGCCTGCGCGAGAGTGTCTGCCGCCCGTGGGGTCAGGTCACCAAGATTTCCGATCGGCGTGCCTACCAAGTAAAGCTTTCCGTTCATGGGTTGCCAGCCTCGCTTCCGTAGCCTACGGTAGTGTTCTTGCCGTCCATAAGCAAGGGCGCATCCACTTGCAGGAAAGGTTTTGAACCCAACTTGCCCTCGCAGAGCACCAGCCAAGGCGGGCTGCTGGCGTCCTTCTGGACAAATTTGAGCCGCTTGGGCTCGATTTTATATGCACGCATAGCGCAGATTAGGTCGGGCAGACGCTCGGGCAGCTGGCAGACACAGAGCCGTCCCCCAAAGCGCAAAAGCCGTGCCCCAGCCCTGCAGACGTCATCCAGGGTGCAGGTGGTCTCGTGCCGGGCAATCTTGCCGCTACCGCTGGCGCTTAGAACCCCGGCGCCGGCAGCCTTGTAGGGTGGGTTGCAGGTGACAAGGTCAAATTCGCCCCAGGGCAGAATGTCGGGCAGCTCTCGGATATCCCCCTCAAGAACATGCAGGCGCTCCTCCAACCCGGAGTGGGCGGCGCCCTGGCGGGCAAGATCCGCCGCACTGGGTTGAAGTTCGAGGGCAAAGGCGGCCTGCGGCGGGCTTTCACCCGCAAACCATAACAGCGGTATAACCCCGCAGCCGGTGCCCAGGTCGCAGGCAGTGTCGATTTTGCGGGGGGCGGCAAATGCGGCAAGTAGGCAGGCGTCGGTGCCGACACGGTGGTCGGCGTCGGTATAGGCCACCACCCCGCGGCCAAGGTCTTCTATACGGGTGCCATGCATGGTTGTCAGCTCCATTTTGTTGGTTAGTGGGAGGAAATATATACTTTCCAAGTATACATCAAAGAGAGCAAAACCGCCAGTAGTATAGTCAGCGGACTTCGAAACTATTTCAAGGGGGGCGGGTGGTTTTAATGTCAAGATTTTGTGTTGTAGGGGCCGCACCCCTGTGCGGCCCGCCTATCCACACAAACCTAACGCTGTAGGGGCGGGGCCTTCCCTCCCGCGGTTTACATCGGGCCCCTGGTTTGCCCCAGCCTGGCGATGTAGGGTCGGGGTTCCATCCCCGACCGCCAGGATCGAGCTCAAGGTCAAGGGCCTAATATTAACTCAGCCTGCGGGCTGGGATTACTGTACCGCTCATGCCGCGGAGGCACTTACTTTTCTTTGACTCGCCAAAGAGAAAGTAAGCAAAAGAAAGGCAACTGGGGGAGGACCGGGTTTGCTCCAAGGTCAGTCGCAAACAACTCCCCCAGGCCCCCTCTATACGGACAGGTTAGCGAAGGCCGGAGTGTTTGTACGTGAGTAATTCTCGCGAGCTCCCGATCTTGTCAACAAGGGCATGGGTGGCACCGTATTTTCGCCCAAAAGCGATTTTATATTCAGACTTTGAATTTAAAGACTTTGACCTTAACACTGCGAAAACCGCGGGCGGGATAATCCCGCCCCTACAACGTTAGCCCTTGCTCTCAAAAGCCACCACCCCTTGCGGCATTTTTGAAGTTAGTCAGCTATATAGTAGCGCAGCAGTTGAATGGTTACATACAAAAACGGTCGGGCACAGAAGCCCGACCAAAGTTTTGCGCGGATTATATCCCCATCGCGTCCTTAATCTTGCCAAAGAAGTTTTTACGCTTCTCGTAATTTTTCTCGGTCATCATGCCCTCAAAGGTTTTGAGGGCTTCTTTTTGTTTGGCGTTGAGGCCACGGGGCACCTCTAAGACCGCGCGGACATATTGCTCGCCGCGTCCGCGTCCATTTAGGTAGGGGACACCTTTGTTGCGCAGCCGGAAGACCGTGCCTGGCTGTGTTCCCTCGGGCACCGAGTAGCTCACTTTACCGTCCACTGTGGGGACGGTTATCTCGTCACCCAGGGCAGATTGGGCGTAGGTAAGCGGAATCTCGCACCAGATATCAAATCCGTCCCGCTCAAAGATTAGGTCGGGGCGAACACTCACCCGGACGATGCAGTCACCGGGTGGGCCGAAGTTTAAGCCGTTATCGCCCTCACCGCGCAGAACAAAGCTCTGCCCGTCATCAATACCGGCGGGGACGTTTACCTCCAGGTTTTTAGTTGCCCGCACCCGGCCCTTGCCGGCGCATGTTTTGCAAGCGTCTTTTATTACGGTGCCTTTACCGCCGCAGCGCGCGCATGCCCGGGAGGACTGTATAACACCAAACGGCGTGCGCTGGTTTACTTTGACTTGCCCTGTGCCCGAGCACTCTCCACATGTTTCGGGTTTGGTGCCTTTGGCAGCGCCCGAGCCCTCGCAGGTGGCACAGGTCTGCAGGCGGGAGACGCTGACCGTCTTGGCCACACCCTTCACCGCTTCCATGAAGTCGAGTGCCATGCTTATTTGCACATCGCTGCCCTTAATAGGCGCGTTAGGGTTGCGCGCCCGGGTAGATCCGCCAAACCCTCCACCAAAGAAGTTGTCGAAGATATCGCCCAGGTCCTCGAAGCCAAAGCCCTGGCTGCTAAAGCCGCCAAAGCCTGCGCCGCCCGGCCCGGCGCCATACGAGGGGTCGACCCCCGCGTGACCGAACTGGTCGTATTTTTGACGCTTAGCAGGGTCGGAGAGCACCTCGTAGGCTTCGCTGACCTCCTTGAACTTGACCTCGGCCTGCTTGTTGTCGGGGTTAACGTCCGGGTGATATTTTTTGGCCAGACCACGGTACGCCTTCTTCAGCTCGTCTTCCCCAGAGGTCTTGGAAACCCCCAAGACCTCGTAATAATCTTTTTTTTCAGGCAATGTTTACACCTCGCGTGTCAGGAGTCAGAGGACAGAGAACAGAATAGGGAACTCCCTTCCTGTCCTCTGGCTTCACAGCTCTGCTATTCGTCCTCTTTAACTTCCTTGTAGTCGGCGTCTACGAAACCGTCATCATCGGTGGGCGGGGCCTCGCCGGTGAAGTCACCGGCCTCTGGGTCGGGTGCTCCTTGGGCCTGTGCATCTTTGTACAACCCTGAAGAGACTTCATACAGCACTTTTTGTAGCTCTTCCTGCGCGGCCTTCACGGCTTCTATGTCGGTGCCTTTGAGGGCTTCGACCAGCGTGTCTTTCTTTTCGCTCAATTGGTTTTTTTGTTCGTCGGAGATTTTGTCGGCGTTTTCGCTTAGCAGCTTTTCGGTTGCGAAGACGGCTTGGTCTGCGCTGTTGCGGACATCGGCCTCTTCGCGGTTCTTTTTGTCCTCGGCAGCGAACTGCTCGGCCTCGCGAATGGCCTTGTCTATGTCATCCTTGCTCATGTTGGATGAGCTTGTGATAGTAACGTTTTGTTCCTTGCCTGTGCCTAAATCCTTGGCGGTGACGTTTACTATACCGTTAGCGTCGATATCGAAGGTGACCTCGATCTGCGGGGTGCCGCGGGGTGCGGGCGGAATGTTGTCCAGGTGGAAGCGGCCCAGGGTTTTGTTGCCGCTGGCCATCTCACGCTCGCCTTGCAGCACGTGTACCTCAACCGAGGTCTGGCCGTCGGCGGCAGTGGAGTAGACCTGGCTCTTCTTGGAGGGAATGGTGGTGTTGCGCTCGATCATTTTGGTGAATACGCCGCCTAGGGTCTCGATGCCCAGGGATAGGGGAGTGACGTCCAGCAGGAGCAGGCCTTTGACGTCGCCGCCGAGCACGCCGCCTTGAATCGCCGCACCCATGGCCACACATTCGTCGGGGTTTACACCCTTAAATGGCTCTTTGCCCATGAAGTCCTTGACTGCGTCCTGTACGGCTGGTATACGGGTGGAGCCGCCTACCAGCAGCACGCGCTGAACTTCGTCGGCCTTAAGCCCGCTGTCGCTCAGCGCCTGGCGAACCGGAATCATTGTCTGGTCCACGAGGTCTGCAGTCAGCTCGTTGAACTTGGCGCGGGTAATGTTGAGGTCAAGGTGCTTTGGCCCGGAGGCGTCCGCGGTGATGAACGGCAGGTTAACGTTGGCGCTTGCCATCCCAGAGAGCTCGATCTTGGCCTTCTCAGCCGCTTCTTTGAGCCGCTGCATGGCCATTTTATCGCCCTTGAGGTCAATGCCGCTGTCCTTTTTGAACTCAGCCGCAAGGTAGTCGATAACGCGCTCGTCGAAGTCGTCGCCGCCCAGTTTGTTGTTGCCGGCAGTGGCCAGAACTTCCTGAACGCCGTCGCCCATCTCGATGATAGAGACGTCGAAGGTACCGCCGCCCAGGTCGTAGACCATTATCTTCTGGTCCTGTTCTTTGTCGATACCGTAAGCAAGGGCTGCCGCCGTGGGCTCGTTGATTATCCGTTTGACGTCAAGCCCGGCGATTTTGCCGGCATCTTTGGTGGCTTGGCGCTGCGCGTCGGTGAAGTACGCCGGTGTGGTGATGACAGCCTCGGTTACCGGGTGGCCAAGATAGGCTTCGGCGTCAGCCTTCAGTTTTTGCAGCACCATGGCGGACACTTGCTGCGGCGTGTAGTCCTTATCATCAATTTTTACGCTGAAGTTGCTGCCCATATGCCGCTTGATGCTCATGACTGTGCGGTCGGGGTTGGTGACGGCCTGGCGCTTGGCCACCTGGCCCACCATACGCTCGCCGGTTTTATTGAACGCCACCACAGAAGGCGTGGTGCGCGACCCCTCAGCATTTGCGATAACAACGGCTTCGCCGCCCTCCATTACCGCTACGCAAGAGTTTGTTGTGCCAAGGTCAATACCTATAATTTTGCCCATATTATTTTTCCTCCATAGTTTATATCGTTGATTGTTTTTTTGTAAGGTCTGTGTAAACTCCACTCCCCCTGCGGCGTTGCCCAAGTCCCCCTCAGGGAGGTGACGCGCAGCGTCGGAGGGAGTGCCTATTCCGCCTAGTTCGCTGTCTGCACCATTGCGCATCGCAAAACTTTTTCGCCCATCTTGTAGCCTTTTTGCAGTACCAGTGCCACTGTGTTTTCGCCAAGGTTATCATCTTCGATGTGCATTACGGCGTGGTGCTTTTCCGGGTCAAAGCTCTCGCCGACCTCACCGAAGGGCTCCACCCCAAAGGAGGCGAGGGTGTCAGCAAAGCTCTTCATGGTCAGCTCAAAGCCTTTGGCGAAATCGGCGCTGCCGCAGTCGTACTGCTGGGCCCGCTCAAAGTTGTCCTGAACCCCCAGCAGCTTTAGCAGCACACCGGCGGTTGCGGTGGCGTAGGTTTCGTCCTTCTCTCGCTGCGAGCGCTTGCGGAAGTTGTCGTACTCGGCCATTAGGCGCAGGTGCTTATCTTGAAGCTCGTCGTAAAGTGCCAGCGTCTTGGCAAGCAGCTCGGTCTCGATTTCGGGCGCAACCTCAGTTTCTTCTATAGGGGGCGGGGATTGTTCCCCGGGGTTTTCGGTGGTTGGGTTTTCCAGCTCGTTCTCGTTTGTCATGTGTCTGCTCGGGCTCCTTTCGTATGGTGGTTATTGTAGGGGAAGCGCACTCGGGCGCTCCGGCCTATTCATGTCATACTTCCGGTATACGGCGGGTCGCCCAGTGTGCGACCGCTATATCTCAATATAAATACCGCTCAATCCCTACTCAGCGTCTCCGTCAACAACTCCCCCAGCGTATGGGCAAAATATTCAAGGTGTGGTATAAGTCTCGCGTAGTCAATCCGCACCGGGCCAATCAGTCCGATTGTGCCGGCGGGTGTGCCGTCCACCTCGTAGCCGGTCATAACTACGGCGGAGTCGCTGAGCTCCATGGTTTGGTTTTCCTTGCCGATAATTATCTTGAAGTTCTGGCCATCTCCCTTGGTGGCGAAGAGGGCCTGCAGGCTGTCTCGGTTTTCGAGCATGAGCAGCAGGTCGCGCACCAGGCGGTTGAGCTCGCCATATTCGAGCAGTTTGGCCGAGCCGCTTACGTAATACTGGCCGTCGCTGACCTCACGGCAGAGCTCGAAAATCGCGGTCAGGATGGGGTTGAACACCCGGGAGTACTCCCCCAGATTGACCGACATGGCCCCCAGGTAAGCCGATGAGACCTCGTCGATGCTCATTCCGCCCAAGCGCCCATTGGCGAACTTGTTAAAGAAGTCGATAAGCCTGTCACTGACCTGAAAGTCCACCCGGCAGACCTTGTTGCGTATAATCCCATTGGAAGCAATCAGAAGTATAACCACTGTGTTAGAGCCTGCCGCAATCAGCTCCAGCCGGCGGATACGCACTGTCTTCGGGGTGATAGACGAGGTCACTGTGGCGCAGTTTGTGTAGCTGGAGAGCGCCTCTGCCGCGTCCTCGAGCAGCTTATCCGGGTCGGGGTTGCGCACGTTAAAGAGGGAGTCTATCTCGGTGCGCTCCTCTGCGGTGAGAGGTGCGGGGCGCATGAGAGCATCTATATATTCCCGGTATCCCAGGTGCGAGGGCACTCGCCCAGCCGATGTGTGCGGCTGCTCCAAATAGCCCATCTCGAACAGCCAGGCCATGTCGCTGCGCACAGTCGCAGAGGAAACGTTAAACCCCAACTTGCCAGTAAGCAGCTTAGAGCCCACAGGCTCGCCGGTGTGTATATAAGTTTCTACAATCGCGGCCAAAATAGCCTGTTTGCGCTCGTTTAGCTTCATGTTTCCTCACCTGCCATCAGGCTGAATCTTTGGTTGGCACTCTGTGCTGTCGAGTGCTAATACATACTTTACCACTTATTTCTGGTTTTGTCAAGGGGATTCATAGATTGTTTGCAATTGCAAAGCGGCGACATGTAGTCGCCGCTTCTTAATACTTGTTTCACTTCAAAATTAACAGCTCCGCTGCCACACACTCGTGGAGTGTGTAAACTTGAAAAATAAAGTGCATTTTTCAAGTTTAATGGCGATATTAAGTCAACAGTTTGCTATGCGCTCTTTTCAAGCTGTTCTGGCGCCGGCACAACCGCGTACTTCTCGCAGGCTCTTTTGTACGCCCGCTGGATAAGCCGCTGGGCGATTAAGACGCTTAGTGTGGCTGCGATCGATATTGCCAGGCATCTAATAAATGTGCTCATAGGTTTACCTCTCTAAATACAAATCGACGTGCGTATAGGGGTGCTCTTGACCGGCCCCAGCCCGTTATAGTATTGTCGCAATCATTGCGGTGCAATCACGAGCCGGCCCATGCTGTCTCCGGAGTATGGGTCCCCGGCAAAATCGGCTGGGAAAAAGCTACCGCTGTGGGCCATTTCCGGGCCCGGGCAGAGTTTGTAGAAGTTGCCGGCCAGCGCACGGCCTTCATCTAGGTTTAGCGTCCCGCCTAGAGTTTCCAGCCAGTCGAGCGGTAGTGCGGCTAGCCCGCCCCAGTAGATACCTTGCAAATCCTCCCCGTTGTGGGGGTGCAGTGCAAAGCCTGACGGCGGATTTATCGCGCGCTCCAGCCCGCTTTCTTCCAGAAGAGAGAAGGCGCAGCTGCCATCCGGCTTTAGTGAGAGTGCAAGAGCCAGCTCCGGTTTTTGTGGGAAGAGATAGAACACCCCGCGCAACTCGCTGCCCTGGGGCGGCGAGAGCTCGAATGCCCACATGCGCACAAACAGGCTCCGGCTGTCCAGGCAGATGTTGCACTGGGCGTAGGGTTTGTAGTCGCGTTTTTCGAGAGGGTAGTCTTTTATCACCGCAACCGGCAGAGTGTCGAGTTCTGAAAGGCTGGAGATGTGGAAAACCTTGAAGGACATGGCGAGGCTCCTTTTTACGTCAGTGAGTATTGTGTTAGTTGATAATCATGGGCTCGTGCGGGACTACTGGTGCGGGTATGCCCAGCTCTTCGTGGGTGACGACTCCATCGCGCAGGGCCTTGTCACGCAGCTCCAGATAGAACCCGGCATCGGCGGTCCAGAAGTACGGCCCAACGTAGAGCAGATAAATGGCGGCGGAAGCGAGAGCGCCAAGTATAAACCCACCCGGTCCACCGAAAGCCAGAACAGCAGCTGGCAGGCCGGTGAGTATAAACCAACCAAAAAAGCTGAGGACAAAGATAAAAATTGCGCCTCTGTGGCCCTTGGTGATGCGCATACAGATTTTGAGCGCCTGTGTAGCCTTAACGCTGGGGCAATCGGCCAGGATGTTGGGGGTAAAGAAATATGCCATCGACATTACTATAACAGGTATGGTAAATAGTAAGGCAAGCACGGGAGACCAGCCCAGTGTGTAAGTGACAACAATCGGTATTGACCAGAGAGTAAGCCAAAGAGTCATCCACGCCATGCCGCCAAGCTTGCGCCAAAAGTTTACCCCAAGTCCGGTAAATATTTCACCGGCGCTGGCATACTCACGCTTGTAGAGTTTGATGTATTCGCCCAACATGTTTACCATCATCACCCATAGTATGAACATACCGGCGATGAACACGATCCAGTACGCCGTGCCCTGCCCGCCGGTGGCGCGTTCAACCATATTGTCCAGCCACCCCGAGACAAAGCTCATCAAAGCAAAAGTGAAAGTGAGGAGTATAGCGGTGCCGCGCTGTGCACCCATGGCCTCTTTGGCCAGAGTCTTGATTTCGGGCCTTGTTTTCATGGTAGATTCCACCTTAAATTATTTGAATGTTTGTTAACGCAGAATACAACCTATATTATATTGCTCAGTTGATGATAATATTCTCATATATGGTGGGCAAAGGCTCGGGCAAGCCTAGCTCTTCGTAGGTAACTACGCCGTCGCACAGGGCTTTGTCGCGCAGTTCCAGGTAGAGCCCAGCGAAAGCTGTGTAGAAGTACGGCCAGAGGTAGAGCGTCCAAACGACACTGGTAAGATAAAAACCGAGCATGAACGAGTCAGCTGCCACACCCAGAATGGAGCCTGGAAGTCCGAAAAGCAGAACCCAGCCCATAAAGCTGAGGCAGAAGACAAAAACATCAGCCCTGTGCCCTTTTGTAATCCGTATAGAAATTTTGAGCGCCTGGATAGCTTTGACACTGGGGCAGTCGGCCAAAATGCTATAAGTGAAGTAGAAGGCAAGCAACCCAACTAAGACCGGCATCATTAACAGCAGAATCAATCCGGGAGGTAAATCAAATATGGTATCAACGATAAGCGGCAACGACACCCAGAGCATTATCAAGAGAGCGCCGCCCAGCTTGTGCCAAAAATTCACCGTAAAGCCGGTGAATATCCCGCTCGTAGAGGCTTTTTCGCCCTTGTAAATTTTGATGAATTCACATGTCATGTTTACCATTACAAGCCCTGTTACCGCCATGCGCGCGGCATACACAATCCAGTACACGACGCCTTGGCTGCCGGTGTCAGCCGCGATAAACGTGTCCAGCCTCATCGAGGCTGCCGTTATCAGCCCAAGCAAAAAAATGAGCAGTATAGCGGTGCCGCGCTGAGCTCTCATGGCCTCCCTGGCCAAAGCTTTAATTTCAGGCCGTGTCTTCATTGTCATCACCCCAAGTTGTCTGTCTCTTTACATACTCTCCGGCGCGTCGATTTTCATGAGCGCCAAGGTATTGGACAGCGCTGTTCTGGTACAGAGGCAGAGCCGCAGCCGAGCCTGCATCAGAGGCTCGTTGTCCACGCTTACCCGGCAGGCGGTGTAGAACTTGTGGAAGAGGGTGGCGAGGTCAATGGCGTAGCGGGTCAGGCCGCTGGGATCCATTCGGGTGGCTGCTGTGGCAACCTCGCCGGGCAGCTGTGCCAGCCTGCGAATAAGTGCAATTTCCTCCGGCGCGCTGAGCAGGAGCAATTCTTGTTGGGTCACATCCCTGGGTGAGATACCATCTCCGGCCAGCTTCTTGAGGATAGAGCAAATTCGCGCGTGGGCGTACTGGACGTAGAACACCGGGTTCTGCGAGGTCTGCTCGGCGGCAAGCGTTAGGTCGAAATCCATTGCCGAGCCCGGCTGCTGCATGTTGAAAAAGAACCGGGCGGCGTCGGCAGGGACAATCTCTAAAAGGTCGCGCAGGGCGGTGCTGTGGCCGCTGCGTTTGCTCATACGGTAGGGCTCGCCGTCCTTCATCAGCCGCACTAGCTGCATAAGGACGATTTCGAGCTTATCGCCGCTCAGGCCGACAGCGTCCATAGCACCCTTTAGCCGGGCCACGTGGCCGTGGTGGTCGGCTCCCCAGATGTTTATTACGGTGTCAAACCCGCGCAAGGCAAACTTGTCGTAGTGGTATGCGATGTCGGCGGCGAAGTAGGTAGGGTTGCCGTTCTGGCGGATAAGCACTTCGTCCTTTTCTGCGCCGAACTCACTTGCTTTGTACCAGAGCGCGCCCTCTTTTTCGTAGGCTAGGCCCTTCTCTGTGAGGATGCCCACAATTTTTTCGACCAAGCCATTTTTGTAAAGCGTGCTCTCCCGGAACCAGACGTCGTAGTTTATCCGGTAGGCGTCAAGGTCGCGCTCCATGGCGGCGATGTTTGTGGGCAGGCCAAAGTCTACCAGCGCCTGGCGCTGCTGTTCTTCTGACAGGGCTAGCAAGCTGTCGCCGTGCTCGTCGGCATATCTCTGCGCCAGCTCTTTGATGTCCTCGCCCTGGTAGCCGTCCTCGGGGAAGGTAACGGCCTCCTCGCCCTTAAAGATTTGCAGGTACCGCGCCTGCAAAGAAATACCGAATTTTTCTATTTGGTTGCCCGCATCGTTGACGTAGAACTCGCGGGTTACGCTGTGGCCGCTGGCCTCAAGCGCGCCTGCCAGGCAGTCGCCGATTGCGCCGCCCCGGGCGTTGCCCATATGCATCGGACCGGTGGGGTTAGCCGAGACAAATTCGACCATAACCTTTTTGCCGGCACCGTGGTCAGTTTTGCCGTAGTCGGTGCCAAGGGTGGTCACGCTTTGGAGTACCTGGGCGAACCACTCCCGCCCAACGAAAAAGTTTAGAAATCCGGGCCCGGCAATTTCCCCACGCTCGAAAAAACTGCCATCGAAGTCCAAATTCTCCAGGATAGCCTGGGCAATTTTGGGCGGCGGCATGCGAAAAGCCTTAGCCCCAACCAACGCGATATTGGCGGCGAAGTCACCGTGGGCGGTGTCGCCGGGTATCTCAACCGCGAATTCCGGTGGCTGCACTTCAGGTAGGCTGCCATGTTTGGCGGCTTTTTCTATTGCGGCAATCACAAGGGCGCGAACCTGGGCGGTTGCATCCCGGACTAAATCTTTTGGTATCATTGTTTGGGCGCACTCTCCTTTATTTGGATATACATTTCGTTTTCACTTGCGTACATTGAGTTAATGTCCAGAGAATATTTTATCTCAAGGTTGCCGCCGTCCTCGGCCAGCGTGCTCTTTATTCGGCTGCCCTGTACCCCGACCAGCAAGTCGCCGTATCCGACGTCGTAGTGGCATTGGTGGCGAACCCCCCGCTCAACGATCAGCTGGGAGTTGGCGGTACCGGTGCGCACGAGAGTCACCATTTTTTCCGGCTCGACCTTCAGCGTGGTAGTGGAGCCCTCGTAGCCGGTGGATTCGCTCTCCTCGTAGCTGATGTAAAAACATCCGCCACGCTTATAGTATTGCCCGGTGGTGAACAGCTCGATTATATCGTAATCATCCTCGCTGCTCTGCACGCTTTTTATATTGATTAGCACGTCTTTTTTCATAGGGGAGCCCTTTCGTGTGGTGGCTGAGGTTGGTAGACATATAGCTGGTTTTTTTGGCCACCTATTGTGCCGCTGTTACGACACCGGTTTTGCAAAAATACCAAGATAAATAGGTGCGCACCCCTGGCATACTATATATTATATAGCCCACAGAGTAAAAATCTTCCTCTATCGCAATTGTACCACAACATTTGTAGAAAATCCACGATTACTTTAGAGGGCCGGTCCGCTGCGCTTAACCGGGTTGCGTTTGACAAATTCGCCGTGACCGGGCTTGCCGACGAACTCGCCGTCTTTATATACCAGCGCGCCCTTGCTGTAAGTGCGTACCGGGTAACCTTTTAGCTGCACACCCTCCCAGATGGTGTAGTCGATAGTCGAGTGCATATTTTTCTGAGAGATAGTGAAGTCCTTGCTGGGGTCGTAGAGCACGATGTCGGCGTCGCTGCCGGGCGCGATGTAGCCCTTTTGGGGTGCGCAGCCGAACAGCTTTGCCGGGTTTGCACAGCAGAGTTCCACCGCACGCTCAAAGCTTATCCGGCCTTTGTTCGCCTCGCTGAGCAGGTAAGGGTAGAGGTTTTCGATACCCATGCAGCCGTTGGGAATCTTAGTAAAGTCATCCTTCCCCCAGTCCTTTTCGGTCGTCTGGAAGGGGCAGTGGTCGGTGGCGACTGTGGCGATGTTGCCGTTTTCGATACCCAACCAGAGCGCGTCCTGGCTTGCCTGGCCTTTCATGGGCGGGGAGCAGACAAAGTTGCGGCCGTCCGGGCGCTTGTAGACCTCGCAAGTGAAGTTGAGGTAGTGAGGACAAGTCTCGGCGAAGATAGGGTAGCCTTCTGTGCGTGCCTTCTCGACAGCTTTCATGCCGTCTTCGCAGCCAAGGTGAACGATGTAGAGGGGTGCGCCAACGCTTTTTGCCAGCTCAATGGCACGAATGTCGGCCTCGGACTCGACGAACTCCGGTCGGCTGAGGTAGTGGTACCAAGCGCTGGTCTTGCCTTGGGCGATAAACTCGGCCTTGCGGATCTCGAGCACGTCATGGTTTTCGGCGTGAACCATTACCAGCGCGCCTATGTCCTTGCTTCGCCTGAGCACTTTATAAAAAACGCCGTCCGTTATGCCGAAAGCGTAGGTCATAAACACCTTAAAACTGGTGACGCCCATGTTGACAGCGGATTCCATCTCGTCAAGAATGTCGTCGGTGAGGTCGGTTATGGCCACATGGAAGCCGTAGTCCACGCAGGCTTTTGGCGCGGCCAGCTTGTCCCTGCCCTTGACAGCCTCCAGCAGACCCTGGCCATTGCCCTGCATTACAAAGTCGATGACCATAGTTACCCCGCCGCAGGCTGCCGCACGGGTGCCGGTCATATAGTCATCAGCGGAGAGTGTGTCGCCGACGGGCAGCTCCAGGTGAGTGTGGACGTCCAGCCCGCCGGGCAGCACCAGCAGGTCGGTGGCATCGACAATCTCCGCTCCCTGTGGATCAAGGCCTATTCCCACCGCGACCACTTTGCCGGACTTAACCGCCACATCCGCTTTATAGCGGCCATTAGAGTTTACAACTGTCCCGTTTTTTATCAAGAGGTCCATTCCGTCAACAGCTCCCTTATATGCATTCTTTACGATGCTTGCATTAAACCACCCCGGCGCATATGCGCCACCCCTCCAGGGAGGAGAATTATGTGTATACAATGCGCCTCTAAATCCTCACGCCTTGCGCGCTTGGCCAGCCTGAAGGTATTTATTCTTGCGGATATTCTTAGCGCAGTAGTAGATACACAAGGTGCCAACAAGGATATCAAGCAGGCTGCCTACCACGATTTGCTCCGGTATATCAATCGCCAGCAGCACTGTGTTGGAGGTTAGTGCTAAGTTGAACGCAAACACCGCCGTTTGCACCACAAAAAACTGCACAAAGTGCCGCAGGTGCAGGGTGAAGATAAACCTGCGCACCAGCAAAAACATCCCGTGCAAAACAACCAGCGAAGTGAGCGTAAGCACAATTGGCGGCAGACCGCTAAACCCACGAGCAAACAAAATGACAACGCCGACAAGCCTGACCGCAGTAGTCAGAAACACAAGCGCGTATAATGTTTTTTTCATTGTGATGCCCTCCTGTTACCATGCTTGCAATCAAGTTATCATTCTTAAGACCAATCTGCGGTTTGCGCCTTAAGTTGCAAGCGTAGATCATACAGCTTCTATCCCACAAAATTCTCCAAGATTATCAACTGCTATTGTACCACAAATCCTACTCCTGTCAAAGGCGGTACCCTTGACAAAAAATGCGCGCCATATTACAATTATACGTCACGATAACGTGGAGATTATTCGGGGGCGAAAAAATGGACAAGTTTGAGCTGGTGGCGCCTTACAAACCCACTGGAGATCAACCGTCGGCAATACAAAAGCTGGTGGATGGTATAAACACGGGTATGCGCGAGCAGGCGCTGCTGGGTGTGACTGGCTCGGGTAAAACGTTTACTATGGCCAACGTCATAGCGCAGGTGAACAAGCCGACCCTTGTGCTGGCCCACAACAAGACTCTGGCCGCCCAGCTCTGTAGCGAGTTCAAGGAGTTTTTCCCAAACAACGCGGTGGAGTATTTTGTGAGCTACTACGACTACTACCAGCCAGAGGCGTACATCCCTGGGACTGACACATACATCTCCAAAGATTCTTCCATCAACGACGAAATTGAGAAGCTGCGCCACTCGGCCACGTCTGCACTGAGCGAGCGCAATGATGTTATAATAGTTTCCAGCGTCAGCTGCATATACACCCTGGGCGATCCGATTGATTACCGCACCATGGTAATCTCCCTGCGCACCGGTATGCAAAAGGGCCGGGACGAGTTGCTGCGCAAGCTGGTGGATATTCAATACGAGCGCAACGACCTCAACTTCATTCGCAACAAGTTTCGGGTGCGGGGGGATATTGTCGAAATCTACCCGGCTTACTGGAGTGACCGGGCGATACGGGTCGAGTTCTTTGGGGACGAGATTGATCGCATAAGCGAGATAAACCCGCTGACCGGCGAGGTCAGAAGCGTGGTCAGCCATATGGCAATCTACCCGGCTTCCCACTACATCGTCCCACGGGAGCAGATGGTAAAGGGCATTGAGGACATAAAGCAGGAGATGGAGACGCGGTGCCAGCAGTTCAAGAGCGAGAACAAGCTGATAGAGGCCCAGCGGATTGTCGAGCGGGTGAACTACGACATGGAAATGCTTGTTGAAGTCGGCTTTTGCTCTGGGATTGAGAACTACAACCGGGTGCTGGCCGGGCGGGCACCGGGCTGCACACCGTTTACCCTGTTCGACTATTTCCCCGATGACTTTTTGTTCGTCTGCGACGAGAGTCACGTCACACTGCCACAGGTGCGCGGAATGCACGGCGGCGACCACGCCCGCAAGAAAAACCTGGTTGACTACGGCTTTAGGCTGCCCTCAGCCTTCGACAACCGACCGCTCAACTTCGATGAATTTTACGGCAAGCTGCACCAGGCGGTCTACGTAAGCGCCACACCCGGGCCATTTGAGCGGGAGCGTGCCGGGCAAATCGTAGAGCAGATTATCCGGCCCACAGGGCTGGTTGATCCCGAAATAGAAGTGCGCCCGGTCAGCGGGCAGATTGATGATATAGTGCTGGAAATCGGCGCACGGGTAGAGGCCAAAGAGCGGGTGCTTATCACCACGCTGACCAAGAAAATGGCCGAAGACCTCACTGACTACTTGCACAAACTAGGAGTGCGCATACGCTATATGCACCACGACGTCGACACTATCGAGCGGATGGAGATTGTTCGCGATTTGCGCGCCTGCGAGTTCGACGTGTTGGTTGGCATCAATCTGCTCCGCGAGGGGCTCGACCTCCCTGAGGTCTCGCTGGTTGCCATCTTCGATGCGGATAAGGAGGGCTTCCTGCGCGGCGAGACCGCGCTGATACAGACAATCGGCCGAGCTGCCCGAAATGTAAACGGCAAGGTAATTATGTACGCCGACCAGGTAACGCCCTCGATGGAGCGGGCAATCACCGAGACATACCGCCGCCGGGAGATTCAGCAGCGGTACAACCAGGAGCACGGCATCACGCCCACAACCATCATCAAGGAAGTACGCGGGGTGCTGGAGATTTCAAAGAAAGAAAGCAAAGACCTTTCAGGCAAGCGGCTAAAGCAGATGAACCCGCGCGAGCGGGGCGAGCTCATAAAGCAGCTGACGCTGGAGATGAAGAACGCGGCCAAGCTGCTTGAGTTTGAGCACGCGGCTTATCTTAGGGATAAGATCGAGGCGGTTAAGGGCGGGAAATAGGGGAAAGGTCAAGGGCGCTCCCCCTGGGCTTCGCCGTTTCCCCCTCTGGGAGGGGGACTTGTGAAACTTGCTTGCGCAAGGGCAGACTACACAGGCTTGCCCATAGCCTCCCTCCTCGAGGGAGGTGGCGCGAATGCGCCGGAGGGAGTGCCCTTGATCTTGCCCTCACGAACTACACAAACAAAGGAGCAACCAACATTGCCAAGAGATAAAATCATCATCAAAGGTGCGCGCGAGAACAATCTCAAGAACGTTGATCTCGAGATTCCGCGCGACAAGCTTATAGTATTCACCGGCCTTTCGGGCTCAGGGAAGACTTCGCTTGCGTTTGATACCATCTACGCCGACGGCCAGCGTAGGTATGTGGAGAGCCTATCCTCATACGCCCGGCAGTTTCTCGGCCAGATGCAAAAACCGCGAGTGGATTCAATCGAGGGGCTCTCGCCGGCGATTTCGATCGACCAGAAGACAACTTCCAAAAACCCGCGCTCAACAGTGGGCACGGTGACGGAGATATACGACTACCTGCGCCTTCTCTACGCCCGGATAGGTATTCCGCACTGTCCGGTTTGCGGGGTGGTCATCGAGCAGCAGACCATTGACCAAATGGTCGACCGGGTGCTCTCGCTGCCCGAGGAGACCAAGATACAGCTGCTTGCCCCGGTTGTTCGCGGGCGTAAGGGACAGCACATCAAAGAACTGGACGCCGCCCGCCGGAGCGGCTACGCCCGGGTACGAGTGAACGGCAGCCTGTACGACCTTTCCGAGGAAATAACGCTGGATAAGAACAAAAAGCATACGGTAGAAATTGTAGTTGACCGGCTGGTGGTGCGCGAGGACATCCGCTCCCGGCTGGCGGACTCTCTCGAGACCGCGCTCTCGGCTGCCGGTGGCCTTGTAGTGGTCAGCGCCCAGGGTGGTGAGGACATGCTCTTCTCGCAGAACTACGCCTGTCCCGAGCATGGGATAAGTATTGAGGAGCTGGCCCCACGCATGTTCTCGTTCAACAATCCGTTTGGCGCCTGCGCCAAGTGCACAGGTCTTGGTGTCTACCTCAAAGTCGACCCGGCGCTGATTATCCCGAACAAGAACCTCTCCATCGCCGAGGGAGCTATTCGCGCCTCTGGTTGGTATTTTGCCGAGGGCGGTATAGCCCAGATGTACATGGAGGCGCTCAGTAAGCGGTATGATTTTTCGCTCAAGGTTCCGGTGAAAGACCTGCCCGAGGAAGTCGTGGATATCATCATGTACGGCAACAAAGGTGAAAAGCTGACCATGCGCAGGGAGTCAAGCTCAATCAGCGGGGAGTATACCTCGTCGTTTGAGGGGATTGTCAACAACCTTGAGCGTCGTTACAGCCAAACCGACAGCGAGTGGATGCGCGAGGAGATTCGCGCCCACATGACCGAGCTGCCCTGCCCCGAGTGCGAAGGCAACCGGCTAAAACCGGAATCTCTGGCGGTCAAAGTCAGTGGAATAAACATCATCGAGTTCACCAAAATGAGCATCGACAGGGCGATTGAGTTTGCCGCAGCCGCACAATTGACCGAGCGCCAACGACTAATCGGCCACGATATACTCAAAGAGATAAACGAGCGGCTAGCCTTTCTGCAGGGAGTAGGGCTGGGCTACCTAACCCTTTTCCGCTCTTCCGGCTCGCTCTCAGGCGGCGAGAGTCAGCGGATTAGGCTGGCCACCCAGATCGGATCGTCGCTGGTTGGGGTACTCTACATCCTGGACGAGCCCAGCATCGGACTCCACCAACGGGACAACGACAAGCTTATCGCCGCACTAAAAAACCTGCGCGACCTGGGCAACACCCTGATTGTTGTCGAGCACGACGAGGAGACCATGCACGCCGCCGACTACATCGTGGATATCGGCCCTATGGCTGGGATTCATGGTGGACAAGTAGTGGCAGCCGGCGGGGTGGATGAGATCATAGCCTGCCCCGGCAGCATAACCGGGCAGTACCTTTCCGGGGAGAAGAAGATACCCGTGCCCACCGAGCGCCGCCAACCAAACGGCAAGCACTTGAAAGTCCTGGGTGCCCGCCAGAACAACCTTAAAAACCTGACTGTCTCGATCCCGCTGGGGCTGATGAGCGCGGTGACAGGCGTTTCCGGCTCGGGCAAGTCTACTTTAGTTAACGAGATTATCTACCGGCGCCTGGCCCACGACCTCAACAAAGCCCGTATGATCCCAGGCGAGCACGACGGGCTTGAGGGCATCGAACACTTGGATAAAATCATAGCTATCGACCAGAGCCCGATAGGGCGCACCCCGCGCTCCAACCCAGCCACCTATACCGGGATGTTCACAGACATCCGCACGGTGTTCTCTCAGACTCAATCGTCTAAGCTGCGAGGGTATGGGCCTGGGCGGTTCTCCTTCAACGTCAAGGGCGGCCGGTGCGAAGCCTGCGAGGGTGACGGAATAATCAAAATCGAAATGCACTTCCTGCCCGACGTCTTTGTGCCATGCGAGGTCTGTAAGGGCAAGCGGTACAACCGCGAGACCCTGGAGGTCAAGTACAAGGGCAAGACCATCCATGACGTACTTGAGATGACCGTTGAAGAGGGGCTCGCTTTCTTTGAAAATATCCCAAAGATAAAGCGTAAGCTGCAGACGCTATTTGATGTGGGCCTGGGTTATATCAAGATTGGGCAGAGCTCTACCACCCTGAGCGGCGGCGAGGCCCAGCGTGTGAAATTAGCCACCGAGCTGAGCAAGCGCCCCACCGACCGAACAATTTACATTCTGGACGAGCCAACTACCGGTCTGCACAGCGCCGACGTGCATATGCTGATAGAGGTGCTACAGCGCCTGGTGGAATCGGGTAACACCGTAATCCTGATTGAGCACAATCTGGACGTCATCAAAACTTGCGACTATGTCATCGACCTAGGGCCCGAGGGCGGCGAGGGCGGCGGGCAGATAATCGCCGCCGGCACACCTGAAGATATTGCGAGGACAAAGGGGTCGTATACCGGGGAGTATTTGCGCAGGGTGCTGTAGGGGCGAACTGTGTTCGCCCTTTTACAACGCAAATCCGGAACGGGCTCAAACAGGTAAAGGTGGCCGCGCCAACTGTGTTTACCTGCTTGCATACAATGTTAATCTGCGGGCGAACACAGTTCGCCCCTACAAAGGAATGACGAAAATCCAGTGCTTTCAACCATAACAAAAGACCGCGAGTTCTTACGTACCTTTTTCCTCATTGCCCTGCCGGTGACCGGACAGAACCTGCTAAACTTTGCTGTCTCAATGGCCGACACCATTATGGTGGGTCAGTTGGGCGAGGTGCAGCTATCAGCTGTCCAGCAGGCCAACCAGCTGGGCTTTTTGATGACCCTGTCGATACTCGGGCTTGGCGGCGGCGCCAACGTGATGATTGCCCAATACTGGGGCAAAGGTGACCGGGAGAGCATACACAAGGTACTTACTATTACTTACCGACTGTTGGCAGCTATTGTTGTGCTGTTTGCTACGCTCGCGGTGGGCTTCCCCTACCAGGTGATGCGGGTGCTTGGGGTGGAAGCGATTGCCGCCGACGGTGCGGCATTCCTGCGGATTGTCGGGCTGGGATACGTCTTTATGGGGTTCTCGATTGGCACCCTGGTTGTCCTGCGGGCAGTAGCCTCGGTCAAGGTGGCGGTTATGGTCTCGTCCATAACCCTTGTCATAAGCGTGACCGGCAACTGGATACTTATCTTCGGCAACCTGGGTGCACCGGCGCTGGGGTTACGTGGTGCTGCAATAACCACATTGCTTGCGCGCGTTGTTGAATTTATCATAGTAATGATTTACGTCATCAAGTTCGAGAAGAAGCTGCGCTTCCCACTGCGCAAAATTTTCATACGGAAGGTCGACTTCCTGCGCAATTTTTGGGGCAACGCAAGCCCTGTCTTTATCAATGAGGTGCTCTGGGGCGCGGGTGCGGTTACGCTCTCGATAATAATTGGCCAGATGGGCACGCATTTCATTGCAGCCAACAGCGTCAATATGGTGCTCTCAAACCTTGTAAGCGTAGCGGTGTTCGGTAGTGCTAACGCCTCGGCTGTGATAATCGGCAATACAGTGGGCGCGGGCAAATACGACCTTGCCCGTCAGCGCTCGAACGCCCTGCTGATGATAAGCGTATGCATGGGCGTGGGGGCTATGTGCCTGGTACTCTTGCTTAAGGGGCCGCTATTATCGCTCTTTGTCGGCAGCCTTTCGGCTGAGGCAATTGTCTACGCTAACCAGATAATGACCATTTCTGCGTTTATCATGCTTATGCAGGCGTTTACATTTGTCTCGATTATCGGTGTGCTGCGCGGGGGCGGGGACGGCAAGTTCGCCGCTATTGCCGATATCTCCACTATGTGGGGGGTGGCGCTGCCACTGGGATTCCTAGCCGGGCATGTCTGGGGGCTGTCGGTGCCGCTGGTCTACGCGTTCCTAAAGCTTGACGAGCTGCTTAAGGTTATAGTCTGCCTGCCACGCCTGCTTAGCGGCAGGTGGGTGCGGGACGTAACAATATGAGAAAAACAAAAGGCCGGAAAAGGGCGAACCCTCTTCTGGCCTCTGTTTATGTTATGTATGCAAATATCTGCTTTTAGCTGCGCACAAGCGTGCCGTTGCTTATAACGATTGCGCCACCAACGTCTGTGTAGAACCACAGGAAACCGTCAATTACGCGGTGGTTGGGCTCGGTAATTATCCTCATGGTGTTGGCCTCGCGGTTAAAGCTGTAGAAGACAAGGTTGTCGACATTCATGCCCTCGAGGTTGAGTCTCGCAGCGACTCTCACGGTTTGGCCGAACTCACCGGTTTGGTCAAGATGCACTACGCGGACTGTGTTAGAGAAAAAGCGATCGAAGTGAGCACGCACCCAGTCAGCATTCGCTCCGGATATCCAGCCCGAGACCAGCAAATCGCCGGTGACCTGCTGGGGACGATCTACAACCAGACGCACATCGGTGCCGCCATTAGCGTTTGTGCTGTCGTGCTCAAAGCGCATGTTTGCGCCGTCAAGTGGACGCCAAGACGCTGCCCTAAGACCGTACCGGGCACTGCTGCTTGTTTGAATAAAGGCGCCATTGCCAGTGCGGGCTTCGCTGACCATACCGGTAATCTCGTCCGCATCTGCCCATGTTATAGGTGTTTCTTGCTGGGGAGCGGCGGGGGTAGTTGCTGCTGGGGCGGCTGGAGCAGCGGGAGTAGTTGTTGTAGTTGCGGTACCGGCCGAGTTAGCCGCTTCTGTCCACTGACGAATAATTTGCTGAACATTGTGTTGAGTGCCAACGACAACCCTGTTATTATCATCGTCATCCCTGTCCCTGTTGCTGTCGCTGTTGCCGGTAGCTCTTTCATAAGCTCTGTCTCTGGTAGTGCTTGCTAGAGCTGCCGTACCAAGTGCCAACATAAGTACCAGCACCATCACAAAAGTAAAAATCTTCTTCATAACTTTACCTCCGATTCATTTTATACTTGTTTCACTTCAAAAGAAGTACACTTTTGAAACCGCGGCAAGGACAGCCGCAGTCAACGCCCTGCGCTGGAAAGCTCGTGTATACGCCATTAACGGCCTTGCCGCTACACTCTCTTCGAGTGTGTAAACTTGAAAAACAAAGTACATTTTTCAAGATGGTTTGGGATGCTGTTAATACACAAGAGTCAGGCAGCTGGGCGCCGCCTGACTCGTAAGGTTACGCCTTAGGGCACGAATTTAGCCGGATTAATCTTGACGCCAGGGCCCATAGTGGTGGCCACTACGCAGCTCTTGACATACTGGCCCTTAGCAGCTGCTGGCTTCGCCTTTACAACTGCGTCCATGAGCGCGCCAAGGTTTTCTTGCAGTTTATCTACACCGAAGGAGACCTTGCCGATCGGGCAGTGGATGATGTTGGTTTTGTCCAGGCGGTACTCAATCTTACCGGCTTTGGCTTCGGTGACGGCGCGGCCAACATCAGGAGTGACTGTGCCGGCTTTGGGGTTTGGCATCAGTCCACGGGGACCGAGCAGCTTGCCCAGGCGGCCGACAAGGCCCATCATGTCGGGGGAAGCGATGAGCACGTCGAACTCCATCCAGCCCTCTTTTTGAATCTTCTCGACCATGTCCTCTGCTCCAACATGCTCTGCACCTGCGGCTTTAGCAGCCTCTACGTTGTCGCCCTTACAGATAGCGAGCACACGAACACTTTTGCCGGTACCGTTGGGCAGAACTACCGCGCCGCGAACCTGCTGGTCTGCGTGTCGGGAGTCAACACCCAGGCGGATGTGCAGTTCAACGGACTCATCGAACTTAGCTTTCGCGGTCTTAAGGCAGATGTCCAAACCTTCAGAAATCTCGTGGAATGCCTGGCGATCAAACAGCGCCTGGCTGGCGATATATTTTTTTCCTCTTTTCATTCTCTGCGCCCCCCTTAACCTTCTACTTCGATGCCCATGCTGCGGGCGGTGCCTTTTACCATGCTCATAGCTGCTTCCAGGCTGCCGGAGTTAAGGTCTGGGGCCTTCTGCTCGGCGATCTTCTGCACCTGGTCTTTGGTTAGCGTGCCCACTTTTTCTTTATTGGGCACACCGGAGGCCTTGTCGATTCCAAGGGCCTTTTTGATGAGCACTGGGGCAGGCGGGGTTTTGGTAATAAAGCTGAAGGAGCGGTCGGCATACACAGTGATGACAACGGGGATCGTCAGGCCGATGTCATTCTTGGTGCGCTCGTTGAAGTCTTTGGTAAACGCCATGATGTTAACACCGTGTTGGCCGAGCGCTGGGCCGACAGGCGGTGCGGGGGTCGCTTTCCCCGCCGGGATTTGCAGCTTAATAAAGCCGATTGCCTTTTGTGCCATTTTATAACCTCCAAAAATAGTGGTGGTAGCGAGGTAACGTTAACCTCTCCCACGTTGTGCAGATTGCAAATGCTGATGTAGGGGCGAACTGTGTTCGTCCGTCCAAAACTCAGCAAAAAATCTTGTTCTCATCAGGCGAACACAGTTCGCCCTTACATTCTAATCCAGCGCCTCCACTTGGGCAAGTCCAAGTTCTACGGTGACGTCTTTACCCATCATTGAAACCGAAACTGTGAGCAAATCTTTCTCTGGCTCCAGAGTTTCGACCGTACCTATAAAGCCCTCCAGGTAGCCATCGGAAACCTTAACCGAGTCACCGACCTTGAAGTTTACCACGACTTCACGGGTGGTCACACCCAGGCTGGCAACCTCCTGCTCTGTGAGGGGGACAGGACGGCTACCCGGACCAACAAACCCAGTAACCCCGCGGATATTACGCACCACGTACCAGCTATCATCGGTCATAATCATCTTGACCATGACATAGCCGGGGTAGATTTTGCGCTCAACCTCTCGCTTTTTGTTGTCCTTAATCTCAGTAACGGTCTCGGTAGGCACTTGCACTTCCTGGATAAGGTCGTTTAGTTTGCGGTTTTCCACCGCTTTTTCTATGTTGGTGGCCACTTTATTCTCGTAACCGGAATAAGTGTGCACCACGTACCACTTGGCGTCAGACATTTGCTGTCTCCTCTGTGTTAGCCGCCGAAGGCCAACCGGATAAGCGCGGAAAGGCCCGCGTCAAAACCGCCGACTATAACGGCAGCTATGGCCATAAAAGCCAGCACTATGCCGGTATTGTTCATAACTTGTTTGCGGCTGGGCCAAACTACTCGGCTAATTTCGCCGCGCATGTTTCTCCATCCGCGGCCTATACGGCTAATTGCGCCGGGCTTTTTCTCGGGCCCTGTGTTTGGGTTAGACACTGCGATTCACTCCTACTTTGTTTCTTTATGGGGTGTGTGTTTACGGCAAAAGCGGCAAAACTTGCTCATTTCCAGACGATCGGGGTCGTTTTTCTTGTTCTTCATGGTGTTGTAGTTGCGCTGCTTGCACTCGGTGCAAGAAAGTGTGACTTTAACTCTCAACGTAATCTTCCTCCTAAGCTGGGGCTGGAATTTCCAGCCTTTTAGCACAAAAAATAAGCCTTTTACAGGTAACGCTTACTATAACATAAATTACCCGGCAGGTCAACACTATTTTGAAATTTTACGCCGGGGGCCGGCATAGAATTTATAGTTGGGGGTGTTTGAGGAAAATGCGCTTGCAACTGGAACTGCGAAAATCGCGTGACAAGTGACAGCATCCTTTGCCTATAAAACCGTCGCTTTTGTAAGCGCAGGCAAAGTGTCGCTTGGGCTGTTTCAGGTGCGCACACCCAAACGCCACGTGCCTGCTACACAAACCTGGCACTGTAGGGGCAGGGTTCCATCCCTGCCAGCCCAATCACACCATCGCCCCGGTTTGTAGGAGGTGGTGTCCACATCGTCCCGCCTGTATCGACATGGCCGGTGTTGCGCTGTGTCGTGGCGGTCGGGCATGGAAGCCCAACCCTACAGAACCGAAGGTTGCAGGGACAGGGCTCTATACCTGCCTGCCGGGTTATCGGCTAAAATGTGTTGATAGTGCTTGTAGGGATGACCGCCACGGTTGCCTGGTAATGCAAAAAACGCAGACGACCTAAGTCGGTCGTCCCTACATCGCCCATTGTCCATTGTCGGCCTATGTGGTATTATATAATGAAGAGGAGATGAGCGAAAATGAAGACCCTTTGTGTAATATTTGGCGGGGTGAGCAACGAGCACGATGTATCCTTGCGCTCGGCGACATCGGTGCTGAAAAACGTCGACCGGAGAAAGTACAGCGTGCGTACCCTGGGCATTACCAAAGACGGGCGCTGGCTGCTCTACGACGGGCCGGTGGAGCTTATAAAAACCGGCGAGTGGGCTGACTCGAGCAAGACGGTGCCGGCGATACTTTCTCCCGACCGGTGCCACGGCGGTCTTTTGGTTTTGGGCGAGGGCGGCCCCACACCTGTCAAGGTGGATGTAGTCTTTGGAGTGCTCCACGGGAAAAACGGCGAGGACGGTACCATGCAGGGGCTGCTGGAGCTTGCGGGTATTCCATATGTGGGCTGCAAGGTTTTAGCGAGCGCTCTCTGTATGGACAAAGCTGTCGCTCACGCCGTTCTCACCGGTGCGGGGATAAAAAAGACCGTGCTGGCAGTGGTATACCCTCGCGAGCTCGAAAATTTCAAGCTCCTGGAAACCCGGCTAGCGGCAGAGCTTGGCTACCCTATGTTTGTTAAGCCCGCCAACTCCGGCTCTTCGGTGGGGATAAGTCGGGCTACAAACGCAGACGAGTTGCACGCTGCCGTGGGTCACGCCTTTGAGCACGATTCCAAAGCGGTGGTGGAACAGGAAGTTCGCGGCCAGGAAATTGAGTGCTCGGTAATTGGCGGCGCAGACCCAATAGTCGCCGAAGTTGTAGGAGAAGTCGCCCCACCAGGCGGGTTTTACTGCTACGAATCAAAGTACCAAAACGACAGCGCTAAGCTCTACATACCTGCCCGCCTGGACGCTCAGACTGTGGCCAGGGTGCGGGTTCTCGCCGCCCGCGCCTATGAAGTTACGGGCTGCCAGGGCTTTGCCCGGGTAGATTTTTTTGTGCAAGAAGACGGAGAAATTGTGCTTAACGAGATAAACACTATCCCCGGGTTTACGTCCATCAGCATATTTCCCAAGCTGTTTGAGGCGGCGGGGGTGCCTTATAGAGAGATTATATCCAAGCTGATCGAGTACGCGCTTGAGAGCGCTGCCGGCTTGGAATAGGCCACGCAACAATATTTGCTATATCATCGCGCAAAGCCTGCACACACGCTTGACAAGCTCTGTATTTGATGGTATAATGCATTCCGCCAGGCTGGTGTAGCTCAGTTGGTAGAGCAGCTGATTTGTAATCAGCAGGTCGGGGGTTCGAATCCGTCCACCAGCTCCACTGGCCGGCCCATCTTCAATGATGGGCCGCAGTTCTGGGAGATTTCCCGAGTGGCCAAAGGGGGCAGACTGTAAATCTGTTGTCAACGACTTCGATGGTTCGAATCCATCATCTCCCACCATTGCTTTTCAAAGACGAACCCCGATAGCCCCCGTGGTTATCGGGGTTCGTCTTTTGGTTGAGTATGTCCTGCACTTCTTCAAAGGTCAAACACTTGTCGCCATATTCATAGTTGAACTAGGCAACCAGCTTGTCATCGTATACATATACGCTGTTGACGAAGAAATTGATGAACCCTTGCTTGCGCTCTGCGTCATCAAGGTCTAAGTCTGCATACTGACAAATCCGAAATCGGATTTCCTCTTTGCTGATGATAGGCCTCTCTATCTTCTCCCTTGCGATTGACAGCGCAAGGGATTCTTTTTCGCTCTCTAACCCCTCAAGTGTCGATTTGGTTGTCGGCGTAATAATCCCCGCCTTGATAGCGTTCATCACATTGTCAATCTCGGTCTGGTTTTTCTTGAGTTGGCTTTCAAGGGCTGGCAGCGCGGCGTTTGTTTTAAGCTGAACCCCATAACACTCATCGACAATGTAGTTTAGTATGGGCGCATCGTTGAGTAGCCGTAGCGCAATATCACTCATCTATTGTCGACGCTATCTAGTGGGTTTACGCACTTTGAACAAAGTACGTAAATACGCGCCCGTATCACAGGTGCGCATCGTCGAGCTATCCCAATTATTGGGGTGGCTTTTGTGCGCCTATGGCAGATTCTATATAAGGAGTTGTTCGATTGAGTAAAGTAGACCGATGTTTTGTACGGAACCAGGGTTACACACGCTCTAAAGTTGGCAACATAGAGCGGCACAACGAGCGCAAGAATCATCACTACGGCAACGGTGATGTTGTTGCCGAGCGTGCCGACCTCAGTATTCATTATAAGCGGTGGGATGATACATACCTCTGCACTTTCGACCGCATGGTTGAGGATGGCACCATCAGCATTTGGAATCTCAAGCGCGACCCGAAGATAATAGATGAGTTTATCTTCGATGTGAACACGGAATATTTTGACCGCCACGGCGGGTATGGGTATGCAAAGCGGTTCTATGAAGAGGCGTATCGCTTTGCGGTTGCGGAGGCTGGCGGCGAGGAGTTTATCTTATCCGCTGTCATGCACGCCGATGAGCGCAACAAGGCTTTGTCAGAGCAGCTTGGCCGGGATGTATACCACTACCACCTGTATGTGATGTATGTGACGGTGGTGGATGCTGAAATTAAGTGGACTAAGCGACGCAAAGACCCGGAGTTGGTTGGTAAGGTCAAGGCTGTGGTCAAGCAGGTCAGTAATAGCAAAAAGCGGAAGTCGGAAATGGTTGTGGGGGAGGATGGGAAGAATCGGATTGCTTATTCGTATGCGGCTCTACAAGATAGGTTTCATCAGCATATGAAGGATGCCGGTTACACCGATGTCGAGCGAGGGGAGCGGGGTAGTAACGCCGAGCATCTTAGCGTGCTGGATTTCAAAATCTAGCAGGATGCTAAGCGGGCGGCGGCGCTTGAACAGGATGTGCAGGCTAAGCAAAGCCATTCTGCTGAATTGGACAGGCAGACTAAACGGCAGCAGGGGCAACTTTCTTCGCTAAAAGAAAAAACGAAGTTCAAAAAGCAAGCTGCGATTATGTTTAGCGAAATTGAGAACATGGTTAAGAGGTCAATAGGCGGAAAGGTGCAGCTCTCGCCCGAAGATTGGGAAACTGTATCCGAGCTTGCCAAGAAGGGTGTAGTCGCTGATTCTTCGATATCCGACCTGGAGCGTAAGCTTGCAGATGCCAAAAGAGGCAGCGACATCTATAAACGGCGTTGGGAAACTCTGTCAGCGCAGACAAAGGATTATGTTCAGGCCAAGCAGCAGGCTCCAGAACAGATGCGGTCTGCACTAGCTACCGTGATGCGTGAAACGAAAGAGCGACAGACACCGGTTATACCAACTAAAGCGGAGCAGTTCACTTGAACGGTCATTTTTTATGGAGGATTGCCTATGTAAAACAACTAACCCGCGATAGCGGGCCAGAGTACCTTGAAAACTTAATATTATCGGAGGGCAAATAGTACATGGCAAGAAAGCACAACGATTATGGCACAAACATTCCCCGGCATGAGGTTGAGGCACTGGCTCAATGCTTGCTACCGGATATTCGCAGGTACTTTGAAAGTGAGTAGGGCAAGCGGGAGTTTGCAGAGTGGAAACAAAAGCAGGCCGAGCAAAAGGGGGGCAAGCATGAGAAAAATTCGTGAGTTGACAGGTATCGAACGCCGGGAAATCCGGCGCTCAGTGCGTGGGTGCGCTGATTATGACAGGGAGTATGGGTGCTTGCCTCTGGATGGCGACTGTTATATGCTCGGTAAGTGGTGGACAGGCGGCTTGTGTAGATACCTTGAACGTGCGGTGCTGCCCTTGAATCCGGTGTTGGAGCGAGTGCTCAAGGGGGAGATACCAAGGGATGCGAAACCTTGTACAATCTGCGGGAAGCTGTTTCCAGTCGCGGGGCGTAGGGCTTACTGCTCCGAGAAGTGCAAAAAACAGGAACAGAGGACTGTCGACGCTAGGAGGGCGAAAAGGTACCGCAAACGCAAGGGGGAACCGTCACGGTTTAGGGTCTAGGATAACCCATGTTTATACGGTTTCTAGGTGAACAAAAATGGGAGGCGGGGGGAAATACCTGCCTCTGCTTTTTTGAAAGAGTGATGGATATGACTTTTTGCGCATATTAGAATGAGAACAGACAGCTTGATGTCATGCATAAGCTGCACATCACCGAACTCTTGACACGCTACGGAAAATGTTGTAATATGGTGGCATCAATACAACTACATATGGAAACTTGCTTCGATTTTGCCAGGCTAAGGCCACTGGCTATGCTTGGTAAAACGATAGGGTGTGAGCGGAAACGCTTATGCCTTCCACTGCGAAAAGGAGTAAAGTTTGGGGCGGTGCGCTTGGCGGCCGCATCACGCTTTTACGTCCTCGTAAAGGCGTTTTTGTTTTTTGTGCCATTTTCGAGAACGCTTAATACCGTCAATATGAGAGGAGAAAAGGTCATGAAGTACAAAAAAACTATAACACTTGTCGTTGCTATGCTACTTGTGCTGGCTCTTTTTGCCGGTTGTGCGCAACAACCCGCTGCTCCGGCACCTGCAACCCTTCCGCCCGCTGCCACTCCCGCACAGGCAGAACTTGAGCCCGAACCCGATGAACCAGAACCCGAGCAGGTAGAGCTGCTAATCGGCGCGGCAATGAGCCTTGTCGATGTTGTTGAGGCGCTGTCGGAGGTTTATGTCGCAGAGTTCCCCCATGTGACCATAGTACATACTTTCGCGTCATCCGGGGCGCTGCAAGGCCAGATTGAAGAAGGCGCACCGATAGACATATTCTTCTCAGCCGCAGCTGCACAGATGAACAACCTGCAAGATCAGGGGCTCATTTACGGTACAGGCCGCAACGTGGTCAGGAATACAGTCGCACTTATCGTTCCGGCTGACAGCGATATCGAAATAACAGGATTTGCTGACGTTGCTCTTGACACCGTAGGCATTGTTGGTGTAGGAGACCCTGAAGCGATGCCAATAGGCAGATTCGCGCAGGAAGTGTTTACTGCCCTGGGCGTTGCTGATGAAGTTTACGCAAAGGCTACTTTGGCCAGCGATGTGCGCCAAATCTTGACATGGGTTGAGATGGGCGAAGTAGACGCTGGTGTTGTATTCATGACCGACGCAATCACATCTGACGATGTACGAGTTGTCGAAGTGGCGGACTCTGAACTCCACGCACCCTCGGTCAATCCCGTTGGAATAGTCGAAACGAGCCCTCATAAGGCGGAAGCCCAAAACTTTATAGATTTTCTCTTCTCTCCAACCGCCAGAGCCATTTTTGAGGAGTTTGGCTTCTCGATGTATTAACCCCGTCAACACACCTCCGTGTTGTGATAGAACCGCAATCAATTAGGGGGATGGATGGCTACCCTTCCCCTTAATTTGGTTGTTATTTAGCTTATGCAAATCCTATGGCATAAGGAGTTGCTTATGGATTTCAGACCTTTCACAATATCTATCCATGTTGCGATTTTTGCGACCTGTGTTACCTTTTTGCTTGGTCTTGCCGCTGCCAACTGCGTCTATAAGCTAAAGCGCGGCAAGGGTATTATCGACACAATTTTCACCCTGCCAATGATTCTGCCGCCAACTGTTGCGGGATTCTTCTTGCTGCTAACTTTTGGGCGAAACGGTTTCATTGGACGTTTTCTGTATTCTGTTTTTGGTATAACAGTTGTATTTTCGTGGGTAGGCGCAGTGATTGCGGCTATCTTTGTTTCATTTCCGCTTATGTATCGCACAGCTAGAGGGGCGTTCGAGCAAATAGACCAAAACGTAATATATGCGGCTGAAACGCTTGGTTTCTCCAAGCTTAAGATATTTTGGACAATAAAAGTACCCATGGCCAAAGCGGGGATATTAGCCGGAACAGTGCTTTCTTTTGCCAGAGCGCTCGGCGAATTTGGCGCAACAATAATGATTGCGGGTAATATTCCTGGGCGAACTCAAACTATGGCTATCGCGGTTTTCTCAGCGGTGTCGGCGGGCAACAGGGAGGTCGCTTACATATGGGTCGCGATACTTTCTATGATGTCATTTGTGATGATTATGCTTATGAATCATTGGGGCGCGAGTAACAAAAGGAAATAAGCCATCGAGGACTGGAAGTGAGCTATTGTCTTTATACGTTGATATTGAAAAGACATTCCCGGACTTCAAGTTATCGGTGCAGCTTGAAGGTGGGGATGATGTTGTTGCTCTTCTGGGCAGCTCTGGTTGTGGGAAAAGTCTTACGCTCAAATGCATAGCCGGAATCGAAAAGCCGGATAAAGGTCGTATCATAATAAACGACGGAATCGTCTTTGACAGTGAAAAGGGCGTTAACCTGCCCCCACAAAAAAGATGCGTGGGGTATCTGTTTCAAAACTACGCGCTCTTTCCAACCATGACGGTGTGGAATAACATCGCTTGCGTAATAAAAAAACCTAAAAGCCAGCGGCACAGTATTGTTGAAGATATAATCAACAAGTTTCAGTTGGAAAGCGTGAAGAACCTATATCCCCGGCAGATTTCAGGCGGTCAGCAGCAGAGAACCGCGCTTGCCCGCATTCTGGTTTCGGAGCCTAGAATACTCATGTTGGACGAGCCATTTTCCGCGCTTGATACTCATTTGAAATGGCGGATGGAACAGGAAATTGCATCGGTCTTAGCGGAGTTTGATGGAACGACCGTTTTTGTTTCGCATAACCGTGATGAAGTGTACAGGTTAAGTGATAAAATTGCGGTTATGAATAATGGGAGAATAGAAACCACAGGTACAAAAAAAGATATTTTCGACTCTCCAAAAACGCTGGCTGCAGCATTGATGACCGGCTGTAAAAATATTTCCAAGGCCGAAAAGCTGGATGATTCTCATGTGAAGGCCATTGATTGGGGAATCGTTTTAAAAACAGAGCGCGTAGTTCCAAATAATGTAAAGCATGTCGGCGTGCGGGCGCACCATTTTCGGTATATTCCAGAGACTTCAAATGAAGACAATACTTTTCCATGCCACATACATAAAATCATTGAAGAACCATTTGAGAAAACATTCATGTTTTCTTTCGGCGCAGGTGCGGATGTAAATCTACGATTTGAAATATCAAAAGAGGTCTGCGAAAAATGGGATTCTAAGGAGCTTCGGGTTTGCGTACCGGCAGATAAAATCATGTGCTTGGAGGGTTGATATGTTTATTGCAATCGAGGAAATTGACCGCCTAATAAAGGAAGATGTCCCATACATCGACTTGACAAGCTGGAGCTTGGGTATCGGCGACCAGCTTGGAAGGATTGCGTATTTCACGCGCGATGAAGCAGTTGCTTGTGGCACAGAGGAAGTCAAAATGATATTTGAGCGCCTGAGTATCAAGACGGAGCAGCTTATACCATCCGGAACAGCAGCTAAACCGGGTGACGAGCTGATTTGCGGTACGGGGAGAGCCTGCGACATCAACATCGCGTGGAAGGTTGGGCAGAATATACTGGACCATTGTTCCGGTATCGCCACGAAAACACGAAAGATGGTTCAGATAGTCAAAGAGGCTAACCCCAATGTTGCGGTGCTGACCACAAGAAAAGGCTTCCCCGGCACAAAATCTTTGGCGATAAAATCAATTATGGTAGGCGGAGCCACGCCGCACAGGCTTGGCTTGTCCGAAACTGTGCTAATTTTCAAGCAACACATCGATTACATCGGAGGATTCGAGGCATTGCTTGCCAAAATTCCCGAGCTAAGAATCGAGTGTTGCGAGAAAAAGGTTCTCGTTGAATCAACTGAATATGAGCAAGCGAGGCTTCTTTGCGAAGCAGGAGTTGATGGCATACAATTTGACAAGCTCTCGGCGGAAGCTCTAAAGGAAGCTGTTGCAAAGCTTAGGGCGGAGTTCCCGAAAGTTATTTTCTTAGCGGCAGGCGGTGTGAATGAAAAAAATGCCGCCGAGTACGCGAAAACGAATGTGGATGGAATCGTAACGACAAGCCTTTATAGTGCCGAGCCTATAGATGTCGGCGTTAAAATAAAGCCGCTGTAAAGGTGAGTAACGTGGAGGGAATGAAAGCAGCACCCGGCAACCGCTATAATCGCTCGGAATGGGCGGGCGCTTTTGGAGACGTGGGAACTTTGATTCCCTTCATCATAGGCTATATTTCGATTCTTAATATGGAGCCCACAGGAATACTTCTGACCTTTGGCGTGTTCTTAATAGCTTCCGGCCTATATTATAAAACGCCGTTTCCGGTTCAGCCTATGAAAGCCGTCGGCGGGGCGGCAATTACCCAAGCAACTTTAATCACTCCGAACATGGTTTGGGGAGCCGGCCTTTTCAGCGGACTTTTTTGGCTTATTGTTGGGCTGTCTGGAGCACTAAAATACATAGCGAGAATAGCGAGCAAGCCGGTGATTCGTGGGGTCGTCCTGGGACTTGGTATCTCTTTCGTTATGCAGGGAACGGCTTTGATGAGGACAGATTTTATCATTGCCCTTATTGCCTTGGCACTGACTTTTCTTTTATTGGCGAACAAGTATATTCCGGCAATGTTTGCGCTGCTCATCTTTGGCATTGCTGTCACAGTGATAAGAGCTCCCGGCATTTTACAGGAACTGTCCGCCATCAGACCGGGGCTCAATCTCCCGCAGTTTGCCTTGATCACTTTGACATGGCATGAATTATTGTCTGGCATTTTGATACTGGGTATAGTGCAAATACCATTGACCCTGGGCAACGCTGTAATAGCAACGACCATAGAGAATAATCGCATGTTTCCCGACCGCCTTGTAAGCGAAAAGAAGGTCGCCGTTTCCAAAGGGTTTATGAATCTTGTGTCACCAATATTGGGGGGTGTCCCCATTTGCCATGGTGCCGGGGGGATGGCTGCGCATGTACGCTTCGGTGCACGTACCGGCGGCTCCGTGGTAATTCTGGGTGGTAGTCTCCTTCTACTAGGGCTATTTTTTAGTGATTCGGTTTTGCTGCTGTTAGGTATGATTCCCTCATCTGTGCTGGGCGTTATCCTATTTTTTGCTGGGCTGGAGCTGGCGATGTCAGCTCGCGATGTTGGGCCGGAGAAATCGGATTTTTATGTACTGTTAATTACAGCTAGTTTCTCACTCTGGAACGTAGGGATTGGATTTTTGGCAGGTTTGATTGTACAGGAATTGCTTAAAAGAAATGTGTTTCGCGTGTGAAAAGCATATGCGAGGAAGTGATCGTTAATAATAAGTAGAAAGATTGGCATTGATTATTCATAAAAATTATAGAGGAGAGATACGTATGAAGATAAGTGCAAGCAATCAGCTAAAAGGTAAAATAGTTGAGATTAAAGATGGCGCGGTAAACGGCGTTGTTGTTATTGATATTGGCAACGGGAATAGAGTCACCGCGTCAATTACTATGGATTCTATAAAGAAGCTTGGGCTTAAAGTCGGCGCAGAGGCTTACGCTGTTATTAAAGCAACGTCTGTTATGGTCGCGGTGGATTAAGGTTCCCAATACTTCTGTTAAGGATGTGAGTATTCAATTTTTGACATTTACGGTTGACAAGCTCAAATCTATTGTGTAATGACGAACGAAATATACTTCGATTCTTGTGAGCTAAAGCGAAGGCCATGCTTACTGGAACGTTAGGGTATACGTGGAAACATGTATGCCTTCCATTGTGAAAAGGAGTATAACAGTGTTGCCAGTTCCAAATTGGCGGCATCTGTTTACGCACTCCTTCGGGGGTGTTTTTTTATGCTCTGTATGCACATCGTAAACGTAGTAAGAATCACAGGTATTGAAGTATACATGTTCGTAAATTTGCTACTGGAATACGAAAGGAGCCTTTATGAAAACGAAAAAAATTGTCTCTCTCCTAATTGCCGCCATGCTTGCGGTTACCTTGATTGCAGGCTGTACGCCGCCGCAGCAAAGCACTCCGGCTCAGCCGGCCACTATTCACCAAGAGCAGCCGGCACCTGTAACAGAGCCTGAGCCTGAACCCGAGGCTGAACCGGACACGTCCGTTACAATAACCGATGTTGTGGGGCGTACGGTTACGCTTCTTCAACCTGCTCGTCGAGTTGTCGGTACGCACAACCCGACGATGAACATTCCCATCGTTCTTGGCGGCGGTGGCATTTACATTGCCGGTTTTGGCAACAAGGCTATGGCAATAGGACTATACGACTACGTTTTCCCAGAGCTGCGGGACGATGTGACACAAATTGGTATGGGCAGGGAAATCAATTTTGAAAGCGTTTTGGAGGTCGGGGCTGACCTTGCAATCTTGCCGGAGCGCTTTGCAGACCTTGCCGACAGGTTTGAGGAAATCGGCGTACCGGCTGCCGTAATTATCGAAGTCAATCAGAGTTTTGATTCGATAATTACCGCCGTCACGCTAATGGGTGTTCTTTTGGGAGAAGAAGAGCGCGCCGTTCAAATAAACGCTTTCTTTTCCGAAAGAATAGCTGTTGCAGCAGAGATTGCCGAGCAAGTGACAGACCGGCCTAGAGCAATGTTTACAAGCGGATCGTCCGCAACTAGCGTTGCACACGCATCCATGCTGCAATCGGTGATGATGGAAACGGCAGGCGCAATCAATGTCGCGCGGGATATTAGCGCGGACGATGCTTTTGTTGAGGTTTCGATAGAAGAAATTATCGGCTGGAACCCGGAAGTGATTTTCATTCCTGCATACGCCTCATACACGGTTGAAGATATACTAAACGATTCAGCTTGGAGTAGCATACAGGCAATACAAGACGGAAGGGTTTACATATTCCCGAGCCACCTTGACCCTTGGGATTTTCCTACCCCGTCAACAGCAATGGGGTTAGCCTGGCTTCTGAACGCTTTGCACCCTGAGCTATACTCAATGGAGCGAGTCATTCAAGACGCCAACGAATTCTATCAGTTGGTTTATGGGCAGACTTTCACAGCCGAACAGCTAGGCCTACAGTAGCGCGATAGAAACTAGATAGAATGATAGAAAAGAAAAGGTACAACATTTTGCTGCTGGCTATAGGGATTACCCTGTTCCTTTTTGTTTTAGCCGCGCTGACAATGGGTAGATACAGCATGAACCCATTCGATGTGCTTCGTGCTATTCATGCTAGAGTTACAGACATTCCGACGAATGATTCTATGGAAGTTATTCTGTTTCGGATTCGGCTTCCCCGTGTGATAGCGTCGCTTTTGGTAGGGGCGGCGCTGTCTATGTCGGGTGCGGTTTACCAGAGCACTTTTCGGAATCCTTTGATTTCGCCCGATTTATTGAGGGTTTCCTCTGGTGCGAGCATGGGTGCTGTCGTGGCCATTTTTTGGGGTGCTTCTTTCCAAGCCATCCCAGTCTTTGCCTTTGCAGGTGGTATTATGGCTGTTTTGCTTGCGACCAGCCTTCCCAAAATCCTGCGCAATTCGTCCAATATGATGTTGGTGCTTTCGGGCATTGTTATTAGCGGCTTTATGAGCTCTGTTGTCGGAGTTATGATGATGCTTTCCAGGGAGCAGGATCAGCTTTCGGCTATTGTGTTTTGGCAGATGGGCAGTTTGACACGGATAAACTACTCTCAGCTTGTAGTGGTTACGCCCATTTTTTTAGCCTGCATTACCATCATGATTCTGATATCCTGGCGATTGAACATACTTTCTTTCGGCGAGCAAGAGGCGCTATCGGTCGGCGTAAACATAAAAAGGCTAAGATGGATTGCAATCGCCTGCGCCAGCTTGCTTACAGCAAGTGCAGTAAGTATCAGTGGAACGATTGGCTGGATTGGCCTTGTTATTCCACACTTTGGGCGTCTACTCTGTGGTAGCGACAACACAAAGTTGTTGCCAATATCAGCGCTTTTGGGCGGGGCATTTTTGCTTGTCATAGATACCATAGCACGTGTTGCAACAACATTTGAACTTCCGCTGTCCATTTTGGTAGGTCTGATTGGCGCACCGTTTTTCGCGTGGTTGCTTCATCGCCATAAGGTAAAAATTATATGAGTATAGAGGTTCGTAGCCTAAACTTTTCATATGGCCCAAGACAGGTTTTGCGTGATATTATTTTTGATATTGAACCGGCGCAAACTCTGGCGATATTGGGTCCGAATGGGTCAGGAAAGACCACGCTACTCAACATTATCGTTGGCTCGCTTGCGCAAACATCCGGTAGTATTATATATGAGGGGAAAACATTCAAGCACTTCAACCCAAGAAAAATGGCGCAGCTTGTGGGCTATGTGCCACAAACGATCATCCCTGTGTTTGATTACAGCGTAATCGACTACGTTGTAACAGGGTGCGCCCCACAAATCGGAACTTTTGAGCGTCCGCAAGAAAAGCACTACGATATAGCGATGAAGTACATTCGCGAAATGGGAATTGAACACTTGGCGGAAAAATCCTACCGGCAGATAAGCGGTGGCGAGCGACAACAAGTTTCCATTGCGCGGGCGCTGGCTCAGTGTCCCACATACATTCTTATGGACGAGCCAACCTCACACTTGGATTTTGGGAATCAGATTCGCGTCTTGAAGACAATCCGGCAACTGGCCCAAAGTGGATTTGGCGTAGTGTTCACAACGCACAATCCAGACCACGCTTTGCTTGTAGGTGGAAAAGCTGCAATCATTGACCGAAGCGGTAAGCTTACCTTTGGGAATAGCCATCAATTGATTAATGAAGCGCTTTTGTCAGAGCTTTACGGCGTTGCTCTTTGTATCAAAAATATCGAAGGCTCGGATCGAAAGATATGTTTTGCGCCCTATTTAAGCAAAGGAGAGAACGAATATGAAGACAATAATGAACATCCTTGAGGCCCAACTAAAAGCGCAGCAAGACAAGAAAACTTATGCGCTGGCAACCCTTGTAAAAACGCAGGGTGCGACGCCGCGCGGAGTTGGCAGCAAGATGATGGTATTTGAGGATGGTAAATTTGAGGGCACAATAGGTGGCGGGGCATTGGAAAAGCAAGTTCTCGCCGACGCCCTCAAATGTGTAAAAAGTCGGGAAAGTGTGCTTGCGGAGTACGAAAACCGCACAGAGGATGGCTCATCGCCTTGCGGCGGAATTATCACGGTGTTTATCGAACCAATACAAAGTGTGCCCGATTTGGTGGTGTGTGGGGCAGGGCATGTCGGCGGTGCGCTGATTAAGCTGGCCGGGGCGCTGGATTATCGCGTCACAGCGATTGACACGAGAGATACTGAAATGACTGAGGCCCACGTAAAAGAGGCAGACAACTTCGTGCTTGTGGAGGACTTTTTTGTAGGTCTGCAATCACTGAACATTGGTGCGGGGGCATTTTATCTTATCTCCACCTATGGGCATTCACAAGACGGCCAGGCGCTCGCCGCCGCCCTTGAAAAGAATGCTGCGTATATTGGGATGATGGGCAGCCCAATCAAGATTTCTTCTCTTTTCTCTAAACTTCGCGAGAAAGGCTTTAGTGATGAGCAGCTTGCTTTTATTCATACGCCGGTAGGTCTTGACATCGGCGGCGAAACGCCACCGGAAATTGCTGTTTCTATTCTAGCAGAAATGCAGAAAGTCCGATATGGCAAATCAGGGTGTTCGCTCAAAGAGATTTGACGAGGTGACTGAGTGGTGAAAAAGTGGACGATTGAACCGTACAAGTGGTATCGAGATGCGTATGATATGTTTGGTTTGCAAAAAAGCATACAAAGAACCCCGGAAACGTAGGGTGCTAACCTTGCACGCCACCATCGCTGCCATCAAAGGAAAAGGAATTATTGAAAATAAAATGTACCGAGAAAGCCATCTATCGCGTGTTAGGCTAGATACGATACTCAGGCGTCACCAACCCCCCAAAATACTAATGCGGATTTCACGCAGTCTAAGTTGACTGTGCGGGGTTCGCATTAGTGTTTTTTTCAGCGGTTGCCAACAATTCGGAAACAAAAATACAGAACTGTTGAAAATCTCACCACACACCTCTGATGATTTTTCCTGCGACATCGGCTGTTCGCTGTTGGTGTGAGTAGTTTAAGTGTGTATAAATTTCCGCTGTGGCCGATAGCTTACTATGACACAAATAGTGCTGAATGTCCGTGAGGGAAACGCCGCCGTCATAGAGAAGCGTGGCACATGTATGCCCATACAGTATAATAACGCTAAACCCAAAAACCCAGTAATCATGCGATGTATTGCGGACAAGGAAGTATGTATGGCGGCGCAGAGCAATCTGCGCCGTTGTGCGTATTTCTACGCGCTTTTATGGGTTTGCTTTTTTTGTGCTATGTGTTCTGCTATCATAGCTTCCAGCTCTCCCGGTGCCGGAATGTCAATTACACCGACTGCATTATAAAAAATATCAATCTGCTGGACGCGCTTACCGCTGGATTTGTCCGGGGCGTGAACCTCGACCCGCTGAATAAACTCATTGAGGATGGTCGGCGTCAGCTCCGTGATGTCGGTGTACTTTCGCACATTGGCGAGGAACGCTTTGAAATCCGCCGTGATTTCCTCGCCTTTGGCAACATCGGCTTCCATACGCACTACATCAGCCTTTAGCTGCCGTTGCTCGGCGTCATAGTCACTCGACATGGCTTGAAATCGCTCGTCTGAGAGTTTACCGCTAATCACATGGTCTTCATAAAGGCGTTTGAAAATCTGGTCGAGTTCATCAATTCGGCGGTTTGCCTTAACAATCTCCCGCTTCATCTCAGCCAATTCCCTGCGCCTATCCTCAAAGGACTGCTCATACTTGATACGAACAAAGCCCGATTCAAACTGCTGAACGTACCGCAGCGCCCGCTGAATATGTTCAAGCACTATGCTCCGTAAGACCTCCTCGCGGATATAGTGCGCTGTACATTGCCCCATAGCGTCTTTGTATTGGGCGCAAACATAGTGGTCTTGATTTGGGCTGAAGCTCTTGCAGGTACGGAAGTGCAGCTTTGAGCCACAATCAGCACAATGTACGATACCTGAGAATAAGCCCGCCCTGCCGCCTTTGGTGAGCCGCCGCTTGTGCTTGCGAAGCTCTTGCACCCGTTCCCATTGCAACCTCTCAATGATTGCAGGGTGCGCGTCCTCAAAGACTACCCAGTTTTCCGGCACATTTTTGTACGACTGCTTCTTCTTGTAGCTTTTCTTGAAGTGCTTAAAGTTAACCATACAGCCGATATACTCCATACGCCCCAAAATGCTGTCAATGGTAGTGTCCTGCCAGCAATAGGGGTCGTCCGACCCTTTATGGCGGGTTTTCTGTCCTAACGCCTGCAAGTGAGTTGTTGGCGTCGGCACCTTTTCCCTCCAGAGGATACGCGCGATTTGTGAAGGGCCTTTCCCGGCGATACACAGGTCAAATATGTGCCGGACAACCTTTGCGGCCTCTTCATCCACAATCCATTTCTCTTTATCCTGCGGGTCTTTAAGAAACCCGTATGGCGGGATTGTGCTGAGATATTTTCCTGATTTACCAATGGTCGCTTTCGCGTCGCGCACTTTCTTTGCTGTGTCGCGGGCATGGAACTCGTTAAATAGGTTCAAAATTACTGTGAAATCGTTGCTCTGTGTCCCGTTTTCTGAGTCCACGTTATCTCGGATGGCAATAAAGCGCACATCGTTGTCCGGCAGAATGATGTCGGTATACATGCCCACTTGCAGATAATCGCGTCCAAGGCGGCTCATGTCTTTGACGATTATAATTCCGACTTTGCCCTCTTTGACTAAGCTCATCATCTCGGTAAAACTCGGCCTGTCCCATTGAGTACCAGACCAGCCATCATCAACGAAATGGCGGATATTCGGGAGGTGGCTGCGCTTGGCGTATTCGTCTAGCATGGACTTTTGATGGGCGATGCTATTGCTCTCGCCCTCGTAGCCGTCATCATGGCTTAAACGGCTGTACAATGCGGTTATTCTGTCTGACTGCTGCATTACTTTTCTCCTTTCCTCGCAGCCAGACACGGTATTTTGTAGCATGTACATCATACCATATCTGACCGTTCAATTCAACGCAAAAGTTATTGCTCTGAAACATCCGCACCGCTATCCAGCCAACGCAAAATGATACGCAACATGCTTTCGTTAGCATTGGGGTTGAAATGCGATTTGACGGTATATGTCGTGCCGCCGATGATTTTTGTAAAATCCAAATCCTTTGGATATTTTGATAACACCAGCGGTTCCCGGCCTGTGTCAATTAGCGGTTTGTGGCTATTTTCGTAATGAGATAAATTATCTTGCATATACTTGTCCTCCACGATATAATGATTTTGGTTGGCGGGTTTGGCGTTCCTGTGCCTCCAACACCCGCATAACCGCCAGTTTTTCTTTCATCTTCGCTGACCGCTCCTCAATCGCAGCGGCAACGGCAAGGTCACGGCACAGGGGAGAGATATGTTCTGTAAGAGCGGCTTTCTCAGCTTTCAAAGCCTCAATAACTTCCGGCTCTTTGGCTCGCCGCAGCTTGTTTTGTATGTGGGTTCTCTGTCGTATCAACTCATCCATACGGCTCTGAGTGGTATCCATAAACGCCTGCAATTGCCCGGATGTGTCGATTTTATTCCGCCCGATAAGCCGAATCTGCTCAGTGTATTTGCGCAGCTGCCGCACATCCTCCCATAATATAGGATGGCGTGGCGGGCGTGGCCTGTTCCTTGGCAGTTTGCCCATCAAGTAGAGGTATTTGAAATACAGGGCGCGGTAGCCTGTGAGTTTCTTCGCAGGCTGAAAACTGCCTTTGAACATCATTTTTCGAATAACAGGCTTCGGTATTTCATAGCGAACCGCCCGCTTTGCCAGCCCACCCTCGGCAATTCTGTCCATAATGGCTTTGCCGGTATAGTTTTCACCCAAACGATAAAGCCTTGTCACCCTGTTGTCTCCGGTCATCTTGATTGTCCAGTATTTGCCGGATAACTTCATTTCAAAACCCTGCAACCGCAAAATATGCTCAAACTGCGGTTTCGTCATGGCCCCGGCGATTGCGCGGTCAATTGCCTGCCGGAACACGTTATATCTTGTGGGTTCGCCGTTCTTCTCGGCAAGGTAAATCATGCGCGGCGGGCTTTTGCCGGGGTTCTCGATTACCGACAAGCCATATTCCCGGCACAGCTTGTCCGAAACATCCCGCAGGCGTTGTGTGGCGGCTTTGCAGGAATTGTATTTGCCTCCGTCACGGAAAGATACGGAGTTCAGCGCGAAGTGGTTGTGCAGGTGCGATTTGTCCAAATGTGTTGCCACAACTACTTGAAACCTGTCGCCCCACATCTCCTGCGCCAACTTTACGCCGATTTCGTGGCATTGCTTCGGCGTAACCTCGCCGGGCTTGAAACTCTGATAGGCGTGGAAAGCGAGGATTTTGTCGGTCTTGTCGTACTGTTTTTTTGTGAGTATCATCTGTTGTATGGCGATTTCCGGCAGACAGTTTACGCCGGAGACAAACAGCTTTTGCTCGGTCTTGTCGATATTGGCGGCGTAATCCAGCACATTGAACAAGCCTTTCATGCTGTCATCCGCTGCTGCGATCGTTTTTTCAGGATTGTCAACATAATCCACGAGGCTGCGTAAGCTGCCCTTAACCGCCCATATCTTGGTTGTCGCCATATTAGACCCTTTCCGGCAACGTTACCGCCGTTTGTAGCCGCAGAATGAACGCTTCAAGTTCCTGCTGTTTGTCTATGCACTGCAAGCCGCTGTGAATAATGTACAGCTCGTTCAGCATCGCCCAAAACGGTTCTGGCGGCAATGGCTTTGGTATGCGGCCTTGAATCAGCGTTCTTATAAGCGCCGACTGTGTTATCCCACACGCTACGGCATAGGATTTCAGGCGTTCAGATTCGTCTTCCGTAAGATGCACCTTGATGAGGTTATCTCGTGTTCGCATATCTCGACTTTCCTTTCTGATGGGGTTGCAAGGGGAACGAAGTTCCCCTGCGCGAAGCTCTGCTTCGCCGGATTTGGTATACAAATCCATTGCTCGCTATCCTCATGGACAGGGTTATATCGCGCCTCCTCTGTGGGTTATTTTCGCGGCGCCTCCCTTGTAAGGGCATAACAAAACCACCGCTTACATAGCAAGCCAAACAAGTGTTAGACACTCGTTATAACTCTGCTATGTAAGCGGTGGTTCAAACCGTCGTGATGGCTCTTAACTATGGACTGCATGGTATTTTTACCATTTGCCATGAGTTGTGCAGATGAGCCTATTTAATTGTCAAAGTGGGAAATGTTCACAACCACCCACAATAACTATACCATAGGCTTAGCAGGCTGTCAAGCTAAACTTTTTAGTTTGCCCACATTTGGGGAGAATTATTAGGGAGTATTTAGATAATTTCCTTTCTATATGGTTGATTTAGATGTTTGGCTCTGTTTTATAAGAAACCTCGGATACTTCAATCGTTTGAACGCTAACGCACTCAAAAAGGGTTTCATCAAAAACAGCGATATTGTTGCCGCTCTCACGAAGTGTGCTTGCATATTCAACACCGTCATAACCTTGACTTTTTATAAACTCGGCAATATATTGAGTTGGGAGATATTCAATTGGGCTGTCGCTTCGTCTAAGCGGCTTTGCTATTTCATGTGCTATTTCCCGAAACACTTTTCTGTTTGCTGCGTATTTCTCTAGCTCGCCCTCATACAAGAAAGGGCTTGTTTCTGATATGCCGGATAGATTCACAACTTTTATATCTTTAGTCAATTTGAAAGCTCCAATAGAAACGTAGTCAAACGTGCTCGCACGAACTTCGTTTAGCACGGTCTTCCCGTCCGATGATAGATACAAAACGCCGATTCCCTCTGGGTTTATTCTTCCTGCTGAACGTTTTTCTTTCGGCGGCGCACACATTTCATTTGTCGTATAACCATTGGGAGTATGTGCGATTCTTGCACGGTAGAGTTCGGCTCCTGTAGAATATGATTTTGTTATGATTGATAAAAATGAAGAAAACGCATCGGCGTTAAACATTCCGCTATGAAATCGGTTTTCATATTTGATGGACTCGGCAAACTGCTCCCAACTAAGCCCACGCACGACGCAAAACTCTCTTATGAAATCATCGTCAAGAAGTTGTGATATAATTACGTTTTTTGTAAAAACATCGGAATTGGAATTTATGACAGGGCTACATAAGTCTACGGATAGTGTCTGTATTGTTGCTATCCCTGCGTTAAAAATATCCCAATCATCGTGGAGGGCGACTTTCAGCGGTTTGGCATCAGGCAAATCCGACACGGAATATATCTGAATCAATCCTACGATTATGTCGGCGATTGGATTCGGAATTGATGAAACATCATAAACGGCAATATTTTTATGGGAACAATAATCACAATCGCCGATGCTTCCCTGTTTTTCGATGGTATTGCGAATATGAATATCCTTGAAGCATTCAATGCAACATTTCATTCGCCGGAACCTCCGTCAAGGTATTTCCCGATCAACTCCAAATGATGCATTATAGACAGTTTCTTTATTGTAGGCAATCCGGGATAATACCCGCTATCAGCATGGCTTAACAATGTTGATAATGCAGTCGTCAGTTGTTTTGATTGTCCGGCATCGTACCATCTTTTGAGTTTCATAACCGCTTCGTAATATTTACCTGCTACGTCTTTAATGTCAGTATTGGAGTCAGAAACAAAGTGTCGTACCCGCAATGTATTGTCATCTGCGAAATATACGATATGGATAGCTACTGCATATGGAGCAAACCCGCTTTCTACATATTCGTTACCGATGATTGAGTAATCCCCAAACCCCGCGAAACCTTCATCGACAAAATATATATGGTCATCAGAGTAAAATTCATCTTCTTGTTTAAGATAATCAGCATTCTTTTCTTGTTTTTTGAATTTATCCTCAAACATAACTTTGTTTGCGCTAATAGCACGGCGAAGTTGGCGTTCATCAGGAAACATTGTAAACTTAGGCGGCGTGTCATCAAATATTTCGCTATATTTATCAATGTAATCCCTATTTGTTATTATCGTCAAAACATCGCTTTTCAATATACCTTTTGCAGACAGCGCATTTATTGCTTCAATAACATCCTTGCCTATAATTACAGACGGGATAACAGAACCAAATATTGATGGCAATACCATGTCTACTGCTGCACCATCCGAAATATCGCCGACAGCAGGGTTCAGAATAAGCGCGATTGGCTGATTCTTTTCTGCATACAATTTTATTGTGCCGTTAAATGTCGATGTCGGTTTTTTGATGGGTTCAACCACAGGAATAACGCGACTGCTAAGCAAATCACCTTGTATTAGTTCGCGGAGTGCAAGAAGTTCATATTGCCGACCTCTGAAATACGGAAAATACATTGCGCTACCTCCTGTAGTTTGATTGGAGCAGTTCTTCTAATTGTGGTATCTTATGCGACAATCCGGCAAAATATATTGTTGATTTTAACTCGGGTTGTATTTGTTCAAAGGTGGTTTTGGAAATTTTATTACGGTTTTTGAGTTCCATAAATGCCATATGCTGTGCTTCTTTGATTGGTATTTCTTTGAAATTCTCAAGGCAAGCACGAAAGTGGAATACTGGCGCAACTGTCGGTATTGTGCCAAAATATCGGTTGAGGATATTTTCATACTCGCGCTTTCGCAATATCTTAAATATACAAGCGTGGTCAAGATAATCATCAAATTGCTGTGGCTCTTTAGTGTACGCCTTGTTAAAAATCGTATCGCGGTCAGACAAAACATATATCCCGACAGCATCTCCCATATCTCCAAGCTCTAACAGCGTCCGCTCAACCTTTTCTAATTCACGCATTGGAGACAAAACGGAAACCTTGCTAAAGGCCGTGAAATAGTTGATGACTTGGTCGTGCAGTCTGTCAAAGTTATCAAGTGCTGACTTGACTTCAAAAACATAAACCTTACCCTCGCCATTTATCATAACGAAATCAGCGACAGAGCGTCCGACACGCACATTTGAAAGAACAGAGGTTGTGTTTACACTATGAATTCCTACAAGCAGCTTGTTGAGTAGAGTGTTCATATAATAATATTCATTGCGTTGTTCTTTCCCAAGATAAGCATAAATTTCACTGATAATCTGTCCGTGCGTCTTGCTTTCGGGGTCGTTAACGTATCTCTGGACAACATAATCAAATACTTCATTGGAGCCTTTTTGAAGTAAATCATTAATTACGCCGCGTGTAAAAACACGGTTAATTGCCCTGCTGTTATCAGTCATGCAAGGCACCCCCTAGCAGGTATATGCAACCCCCGATACCTCTCCATCAACGCCGCCACGCAATCCGCTTCCGTAAACCCCTTAATCGGGAATCCATACAGCTTCATTACAGCACGGTCAAGATTGTGGTGTGCTTTTAGCAAGCCTGTAGCGGATATGAGGGCAGGGTCGTATAAGTCAGCTAGACTAGAATCCTCATGCTCTTTGCGTACATCTAAAACTGCTTTTGCTGCCACCTCAATAGCGGCTTTCTGCTTTTCGTCTACGTCAGCCCACGGGAATGTGTTATAAACAAGCTCTTTGGAATAACGGTAGTCACTTTTCAATCGACCTGCAACTGTACGCATCCATGCCATATGCACATTTGAGGTCAGGATACCGAAGTGATAGAGCGTAGCATCAGGAACGATTTGCACAGCATTACTCGCAATAGTATCTTTGTCCATGAACCCGATAGGGATATACCGTCTGCGCTCGGATGAAACCGAGGGAACGATGAGATAGTCACTATACGGATGCGCTATTTGCGCAAAGATAGTCGGCACTTTCGCGTAGCCGTTCGTTGTCTTAGCACTGCTTTCAAGTCTGAATTTCTCGACAGCGGCTATGCGCTCTCTTAGGATTTTACTGCCCTTTATAATACTGAACGGTTCGTTGTGCAGCCAAATACAGTATCTTTTTTTGCCTTTGATAAACTCTTCCGCACCGATATAAGGCTTGATTACTTTATCGAGTGCAGGCTCTTTTGCAAGGATTTCCTCTCGTTCATCAGGTGACAGAACAAAGAAGCCTCCGTCGCGTGGTTGGCTACCAAATTTCATTTCAGGCACATCGCACAGTGGGGTCTTTTGAGCAGTTACAAAGACACTCGATCCTGCGACCAGATAGGGGCTGATATTGGCGACGATGCTTTCAGTAGGCTCACTACTCATATCAGTGTATGAATACAATTTTTTATCGGAGCGGCCATATAAGCCGAATCCTACAATAATGCAATATACGGCGGCTTTGCCTTTTGCTTCATTCGTCCACTTGAAAGTCTGGTGAGCGAATTTTATATGCACCTTATGCTCATTCAACAACACGTCCCATAGAATAGGCACTTGCGAGCCTTGACACACTGAGTTCGTAGAAACGAACCCGACTTCAATATGTGTGTTCTGAATATACTGGGCTGCTTTCTTGTACCAACAGGTAACGTAATCTAAATCCTGCACATCTTTGATATTCCCGAATATTTCTTCGACTTCGAGCTTTTGCTGACTGCCCTGTGCCATCATACGTGCGCCTACAAACGGCGGATTTCCGAGTATATAGCTCAGTTTTTGCTTGGGCACAACATCTTCCCAATCTATACGCAACGCATTCCCATTAACAATCGTGGCTCCCTGCGTCAGTGGCAACCGCGCAAAGTACATTCCGAACTGCTCGGACACCCGGATGTTCATTTGGTGGTCGGCAAGCCACATTCCCACTTGTGCTATCTGGCATGGAAATTCTTCGTACTCGATGCCATAAAATTGCTCCACGCTGACTTTCAGCATGGGCGAAATATCAATTACAAGCTGACTGCTGCCAATTTTCATTTTGAGGATTTCAAGCTCTAACTCCCGTATTTTGCCGTAAGTCACAATAAGGAAGTTGCCGCAGCCACACGCAGGATCGAGAAACTTTAGATTGGCTATCTTATCGTGGAAGCGATCGAGTGCGGCGGGGTCGGTCTTAACCTTATCAAACTCTTTCCAAAGATCATCTAGGAATAGCGGGTTTATCAGCTTTAGGATGTTTTCCTCACTGGTATAATGCGCACCCATTTCACGGCGCTTGGCCTTGTCCATAACCCCTTGAAACATAGCGCCGAATATCGCGGGACTTATCTTGTTCCAGTCGAAGTAAAGGCAATCCAAGAGGGTCTGGCGCATCTTAGCGTTGAAGTCGGCAGGTGGTAATCGATCGGCAAACAGCTTGCCGTTTATGTACCTGAATTGTTTTAACTCATGCGACAGCAAAGACTTTTTAGCCCGCACGTCTTCTGGCATGTTAAGCACTTCAAATAGGGCGCCGATACGGTGAGATAAGTCGCTGCCATCCTCTTTGGATTGCTCGAAGTAGTGATACAGGCTGTCCTTTGGGAAGATTCCTGTATCATCAGCAAACAAGCAAAACAACAAACGCACCAAATAGACCTCAAGCTCTTGGCCTTCGTAGCCGTGGTCTTTCAGTGCGTCATACAGCTTGGCCATCTTCTCAGCGGCCTTGACGTTGACTTCGATTTGTTCGCCCTTATAGCGCTCGGTTTCATACCCAGCAATATCGGCAAAGCGTTTGATATGCTTGCGCAAATCTTTTGTTTTGAAATTCCATATCTCGTTGGTGGAGCGGCGGGATATCCGCATATTTTCAAAGTCGGACACCAACCATAATTCGGGCACATCTTCTTCGGGGATGCTGTACATATATTGGCGCAACTGCTCAAACGCGCCGTCAAGACTTTCGCCTTTGGATTTCATTTCAATTGCGATTTTACTTTTCCAGAGGTAGTCAATCCATTTGGTGCTGCCCTCAATGCGGGTTTTCTCTTGGAATGTGCCGACAGCGCGGGCATCATCTATGCCAAAAACGCGCAAGAGTGCTTCGATAAAACCTTGGTCTTGCTGTTTTTCGCTAGCTACACCCTGCCACCGCTTGGAGAAAGCTATGGCGTTGGCTTGAATTTCATCCCAAGATAGCAACACTGTCATCACATCCTAACAGAATTATATCAAA
>Ga0123352_10000129_pt1 | contig 87075 bp, 67 predicted proteins | sample TergutLab28metaG_FD_89700 | JGI IMG/M metagenome (GOLD analysis project Ga0123352, IMG submission 89700) | Labiotermes labralis P1 segment gut microbial communities from Petit-Saut dam, French Guiana - Lab288 P1 | ecosystem: Host-associated > Arthropoda: Insects > Digestive system > Gut ...
AGACGGACGGTATGCACCTGCCTTTTTTGTTATTTGAGTTTCTTCCACCTTCTTACTAATCCATCTGCGGAAATTGGGCTTGGTAAGCGTTTTACCCAATAATACCTCAAAAACCTGTTGCAGTTCTGTTAAAGTAAAACTTTCGGAGCACGAATTTTGATAGCTCCTTAACAAAATTCTCAATATTCGTTTTCGGCTCACGCAATTTTCCTTTTCGTATAACTTTAACGTTATGAGTAAAATTTGCATAGTACGAAAGGTTTTTGCAGGTATGATAAGAAAGCAACTAACGGTTAAGTTTTTGCCGTATAGATACAACCCTGCAACGCTGACATTTCGTCCAAGGACATAATCAACACTAAACCAATAGACCGTCAAGCCATCATAAAGAAAATTTCCGAAAACTTTATGTAGAAATGTGCTGTAGGATAACCGTCAAACACAGCGTACAACAAACCTCCCGGACTTCGAGAGGTTTTATTTTTTGACCTTGCATGAATCCGGTACAAACCATTGATGTGAATATCCCATTGGGGGCATTAGTGAAAACATAAGTTAGATATTCGTCCAATTCTTAAATCGTCAGCAAACAAAGTTTGCCCAGCTCCGATAGTTACCAGTGAATCCATAACCCACTCCATACTTACAATTCCCCCTTGCAAACCTTCAAATTGCTCCGTAGGAATGATAACCATTTGCAGTACCGGCTCACGCATACCAATGAAAGATAGGTAAATGGGTGTAAATATCGGTGTGTCGATAGGATTAACCACGCCGCCAAAGTCGTTGATATGCTTTATTGAGGTATGTCCGTTACTATCCGTCAGCCTTATATAAAAAGATACATCCGGCTCATTATCATGCTCGTTTCCAGAGCCTAAAGAAATGTACAACCTATCGCCCATAAAAAATGTATCTTCCGCAAAGTCAACTCTAAATATGGGGGTTTCCTCGTTACCCCATTGTAACTTCAATACACGGTTATTGTTGTCAAGTTTGCCGGGAAGCTCCGTTATTGTCCATCTGTCAAAACCTTGCGAGGAATATGTGACAAGCCCCGATGTAGATATCCCAAGGTTAAAGCCGCTGTCAAAGTTGTCCAAAAGAGTTACTTCGCTGTCGGCAAAACTCGTGATATATAGTGTAGGCGGCAACCATTCCTCACCATTGGCAAAATATTTGAATAATGATGTATATTCGCTTCTGCCATGCAATGTAGCTTCTAAAAACGCACTTATAAAGACTTTAGCGGCCGTTTGTTGTTCTTCCAAGGACATAAGCATTCTTCTGTTTGTAATCATATTCCAAATGCCCATTAAATCGTTTCTGCCCCAAACTGAATTAAACTGTCCGTGGTTTGCATGTTGTATCCAAACCCTTGCCTTTATACCGTATTCCGATACATCAACTCGGCTATACATATCTGCACCCATAAATCCAAAAACATCTTTATCATGCCCACCGTGTATAACTAAATAATTTACCCCTGCAAGTGAAACCTCCAACCCGGCAGGGTCGTATTGTCTATGCGCAGGGGCAATAGCAATTACTGTATTTATGCTAAATGGGTAGTCAAAAACAACGCGCCCGTTGCCGGGGTAATGCCCCAAATCAACAAATGCCGCCGCCAATGCCGCCGCTTCCCCACCGCGCGAATGACCTATAAGCGCAATTCGTTCAAAATCAACCCTACCGAAAAACGGATGGGATGAGTCGGCGTTCCATTCATACCATTGGAGAAGATGCTCCAACAAAACAAAAGCACGAACGCCGTTTTCATTTTCCAAGGCACTTAACAACAATGCATTATAAACAGGCGAGGTATTCAAAAATGTTTGGTCTACCGATACCGCAATTATTCCTTGACTTGCCAATAATTCACCTAAATAAGCATAACCTTGGTCAGAACGCACACCTGCTGTGTGATTTCCATGCACAATCAGTGCGATGGGGAACATCCCTGCTCCATCGGGCATCCATATTTGTGCGTTTAGCGGAAGGGAATTTGCTCCAAATCCCAATTGCCACTCTCGAATCCTTCCCCAACTTTCTAAAAGGTCTGATGCATCCGCAGTTGACGATGGGAGAACACTATGTGCCGGAAAGGGGTCATTCCTCTGCTCGGAGGAAGCATAATAATATACGGAGAAGTTATATCCACCGGGAACAGAGGGGTTGCTTAAATGCGCAAATGATGAGGTTTGAACTGTGTGAGCGTGTGGAAGTGCCAATCTTGCCGTGTCCGGTCTGTTCGATGTCGGCCCGGGCCAAAATATAATTATAAGTAGTAAAATAGTAACCGCACTTGTAACCCCAATCAATATATAGCGAAGCAACTTTTTGGGTTTACTTAAATCTTTATACTGCTTAGTTGCGCACATGAATATCAGATATACGCTAATCACTAAAAAAATCATTAGTGGAAATACATATAACAACATAGGCATCAACATTGCGCACAACAGAAGTGATGCAAAAACAACAAGGAATGTCTGCCATCGCAGACGCTTAAAAGCAACAAACAGCAATGTTGAGATTGTGGAAATCACTAACACCGCAACAACAAAAATCAATCCGATTGTTAATGTAAGAAAAAATCCATAAGGTCGGAGCAAGAAAACGAAATTAACGCCCCCAAACCCAAAAGCCAAAATCAAACAAGAAATCAAGCCCCATTTCATAGCGGAGCTAAGGCCTAATAGCAAAAAGGCTCTAAATCTGCTCAACTTTTTACCTGTGCGTTTTGCCTGCGTTTCCAATCCACTCATATTATCCATCATGTTACATAGCCTCCTGTGGATAAATTAGTTTTTCGTTACCGCCTAACAGTAAAACAAATGCGGTGCAAAGGCTATTCAAAAGCCTGTCTTTATCAAGTGGCTTGGGTGTTGGTGTTCTGTAATGGATTGTTAAAATCGTTTCTCTAATAATTCCGCTAAATGAAATATTGACATAATCAACGATATCTTCAATCAGTAACATTGGCTTAAAATATCCTTCTTTAACTTTTTGAGCTGCGAAGCCGAAGCCTTTTCCCCGCAAGTAGTCATTGTCCGTTATAAATTGGATTCTTGACACGAAGCGATGCCGCCGTTCATGGTCACTCGCATAAATTGCGCTCATTTCATGGTATATTTTACTGACACTTAACGCATCCCCTAAAACAACTTCACCCCAAATCTTAAACAATTCACTGATTACTCGTTCGGGGGTACAGCCTAATGAAACTGCATCATCTACCGCTGTTTTTACGTCAAACGCTATTCGTTTTCGGTTTATCAGTTCAATTATAATCTCATCAAGACTTGCAAAATACCGATATATGTTGCCTTGGCTGAATCCAACCTCTGTGATAATATCCCTCATGGAAATCTCGTGCATAGGCTTTTTCATACAGATAGCAAAAGCCGCATCTAAAATCTGTTCTCGCTTTTTCTCAATGTCTTCTGCACTCATTTTAGCTGGCATATAGACCTCCATTTCATTGTATTGACAGGATGTTTATTATTGATTGTAACGCATAATGAATACCCTGTCAATATGAAAAGATATCATGCCTATAGACTACCTATCCACAGCAATCCAATCCGCAGGGATAATAGCAGGCTACCCCGATGGCAGTTTTGCCCCACAAGGCACAGCGACGAGAGCGGAAGTAGCGACTATATTTGCAAGGTTTTTGGAGGTCGCAGATTTGCCACGGAGAGAGCAGACAAACCAAGACCAAGAGGACGAATAGAAAACAAACCCACATCACAGAGAAAGGCAGGGCATTTTACACGCCCTGCCTTATTTTTTGAGAAAGTTATAAAACACCTTGACATTATCCGTCCGATGCGGAAGTTCCGCCGCCTAAAAGGCTGGTAAGTCAAGCAGAAAGGTAATGAGGTTAAAGCGGGAACGAGTGCAATTGAAAATAATTTTTCATGTTCCTATGAAATAGGACATGCTGTTGTCGTATTTATTGTGATAGATTATAAAAGATAAAAATTATTTAGGAGGCAACTATATGGCATCGGAAAAAAACAATTGCGCTTTTATCATTAAAAGTGCAGTAAACACAAAGGCAGCAGGGGGTAGCGCAGAGTGGAATTAGCACCCAAAAAATTATGGAACAGAAATTTTTCGCTTCTGGTAATAGGTCAGCTTATTTCCATTTTCGGCAACCAAGTACTTACATTTGCCCTGCCGCTTTATATACTGCAGACCCAAGAGTCTCCCGCTTTGTTCGGGACGGTTCTGGGCCTGTCTTTCCTTCCTCTTATTGTGGCATCCCCAATCGGCGGCATTATGGCAGACAGGCTTAAAAAACAAAAGATAATGTTTTGGCTGGATGTAACTATAACAGTTATGATAGTGCTGTTTATTATAGTAAGCAATATATTTACGACAGCAATTGTGGCCATTGTAATTTTTAAACTTTTAGCTTTGAATATAATTCAGGGCATGTATATGCCCTGTGTGCAAGGCGGCACCCCTTTGCTTGTGCCGCCGGATAAATTGGTTAAGGCCAATTCTGCCACATCAGCCGTAAATACATTATCCAATGTGGCTGCTCCTGCTGTGGCGGCGTTTCTTCTTGGTATATTTGGACTATCTTCAATTTTAGTGGTCAGTGCAGTATGTTTTGTAATTACAGCTGTTATGGATTTGCTTATCCGCTTTCCGTATGAAAAGCAGCAGTCAGGCGGCAGCGTCGTCCTAATAGTGAAAAGAGATGCGGCTCAAGCATACCGTTTTGTAAAAGAGCATCCCGTCTTAATAAAAATCGCTGCAATAATGTGTATAATGGCAATGATTGCAGGCGGGGTACTAATGGTGGGAATACCTGTATTTGCACTTCGAGACTTAGGTTTGAGCCTGGAACATGTGGGGGTCGGAAGAGGCATCAGCTGGACAGGTGCGCTTATTGGCACTGCCATAACCGGCTCTCTGGGAGAAAGGCTAACCATCAAAAGTGTGCCTTTAACTTCAATGCTGCTTAGTTTGTCGCTTGTACCGGTTGGCATAGCTTTAATATTTGATATGCATTATTTTGTGGCGTTTGGGATTATGGTAGTATCAGATTTTGCCTTTGCCGCCATTATGCTTCCTTGGATGATTCCGATGTGGGCTTATGCACAAAAGATAACACCGGCAGAGCTTGTGGGAAAAGTGATGTCCCTTTTTTCCGCCATACCATTTTTTGCGTTTGGCATAGGGTATCTTATTTTCGGTCTGCTTTTTGAACAATTTTACTATGCCTCGTGGTTTATTGTTTTTATAGCGGCATTTATAATCGGCATTGTCGCATTGCTTATACGCAGGCATTTTTAAGGAAGCAGGAGCCGATTCTTGAGAGCTTCGGCAAAAACTACCGGCAAATATTATGATGTATGTTGTGAAAGGGGTAAATAACGCCAATAATGTTTATTAACATGCATTACATGTTGTAATATAATTGCTTGTACTCATCAATCGGAGTATCGCTCCACACTTGTGCTTCGACATACATCGGTGTCCAGTAAGGAGTATTTTCATCATCCCATTTTGCACTAGGCCAACCATATTTAGTAATAATATGCAATATTTCGTCATATTTATATACAGTTCGCCTAAACTCCTCTGTTTGACCATGTGTTGGGTCAATAGTCGGAAATGAATCGCCGTAAGTAAATGAAACGGTGTTTATATCAAACGCATCGATGGGTATTTTAATATAATCACCAGATTTAAACCATGTTTTGCAATAGTGATTTTCTCCCAGCGTCATATAATGCGGGGTTTTCCGAATTGGTTTTCCGCCTTTTTCTATAAAAAGTGAAAGCAATGTTGCTTCACACATGCGCCGCCCCCACATGTATCTTCCATCAGCGTTTCGCCGAGCGAAGGCATTATTGCCTTCTTGTAAATCGTTATGAATTTTATACGCTTCCTCGTCCGTTAAGTCCGACAGGCTGAGAAAAGGCCCTCTTTCTTTTTCGAAATAATGAAATAAAAACATTTTACTTCTCCTTTTTATTTAAGTTATCGCATGTACCACATTCGGGGTGGTACATAAGTGCGCTCTTTGTTTTTGTTATCCAGCCAGTAAACCCATTTTATCACAACATTGGTGCTTTTGTGGCAATGTTACCTAACTGTGTTGTTTCCACCCTTCACAGCACAAGTTCTATAATTTGTCGGTAGTTAAATACTATACGGATAAGACATAGCTCTTAGGACAGTTGGCATGGACGTCCCTGTGAGATTATAAAGTTAACAAATTCAAGCGTAAACAAAAGCAAATAAAAACCCCTCTTAATTAAAAGAGGGGTTTTTATCAATATGGGAACAACAGGGCTCGAACCTGTGACCCCCTGCTTGTAAGGCAGGTGCTCTCCCAGCTGAGCTATGCTCCCATATTAAACGACCCAGAAGGGACTCGAACCCACGACCTCCAGCGTGACAGGCTGGCGTTCTAACCAACTGAACTACTGGGCCATATCAATTTGAAATAACCGACTTTGATAGTATACAACAGGACCTTGGTGCTAGTCAATAGTTTTTTTAAAATTTTTTTAAAAAATTTTTTGGACCGCAAATTTCACATGTCAATCCTTGTTTTTCCTTTGAATAATGACATTATAAAGCAATATTAATATAAAAGCATAGCCCAGTGCATATGCAATAAAAGTTAAAAAATTTTGGTCTATTAAAAAAATTTCATCGTTAAGGTCAAGACTGTGCAGCCTATGCGCCAAAAAATTTACCGGCGGCAATAAATAATAAGAATAAACAACAAATACATTATCTTTAAATATTTCGTTTAAAGGCACCACGGAAACGCCTATGGCAAGAAGATGCGTTAGAATCGCCATTTCGGCTGAAAATAAGTGCGAATTAAAGAAAATACCAATTGATACTCCTAATAAGCTAATTAAAAAAAGTACTGCAAGATAAATTAGAATTTCGCTAAAAAGTATATCCCTTATAAACATACCGAATATTGACGGCCACAAAATTGCAATTACATAAAACGGAATCAAAAAAATTATTATTGACGCTATTTTTGACAGATGATAGACAGTCTCATTTTTCACATGCAGTCTTGTGATATACTGCTGTGTTTTATCTTCGCTGTTAATAAAACTTGCGCCTATCCAGTTTGACAAAATGAATACAGCTATAGAGATAATATGAAGATTGCCCCAAATACCTATCGGCAGGGTCTGATAGTTGATAGCAAGAAAAGCGCCGAAAAAAAGAACTGGCGGCAAATATTTTGCAGATTTAATATAATAGCTTATATTGTATTTAATTAATGACAGTATCATATATTTACCTCATGTATAACAGGATTAACAGAATAAACTTCATGCCCGTTTTCCAAAAGCAAAAACAAAACCTCTTTCATGTTATCTTTTTCAACAAGAACTTCATGCATCTTATCTGTTTTAATTATAGAAATCGTTTTTTCGGCCAAGTAATCAAACTTAGCTTCGTTTGTTTTAGCGATAAATTTGATGCGCATACAATCCAAGGCAAAACTGCTTTTGATAAGTTTTTGTCCGTCAAAAACAAACAAATTATCAGTAACTCTCTGTGCCAATACCTTTTCGTGGCACGAAAGTATGATTGCCGTTTCGTTTTGCGCTGTTTCTGCCAGCAGTTCAATTAATCTGTCAATAGAGCCTTCGTCCAGACCGGAAAACGGCTCGTCCACAACCAATAAATCCGGTTTTGACATAAAAGCCTGCATAATATTAATTTTTTGTATTGTTCCCTTGGAGCATTTGTGAATCTTTTGCTCCATAATGTTTTTGGGTATGCTTAGATATTCAAACTGCATATCAACGTAATTTTTTATGTCCATGTCTGATATACCTTGGATTCTGCCCATGTGCCGCAAATAACCCCAGACTTTAAACGGAAGCTTAGGAAAACGGTCCGGCATATATGAGATTTTAATTTTTGGCATTCGGGATATTTCGCCTTCGGTATGCCTTAAAACTCCGGCTATAATTTTTAGCAAAGTGCTTTTGCCGCAGCCATTTTTACCCATAATCACTATCGGTTTGGCGGTTTTAACAGACATACTTACATTGCAGAAGATTAATTTATCTGCATACATCTTGCTTACATTTTTTAGAGAAACCAAGCTATTCATATATTAATACCCCGGGGCCTGTATCAATTTTGCCGTCTATAAAAGTAAAGCGGAATTGCACTTCTCTGGTTACGGGATATTGACCTTCATATTCTGCGGCATAGACCATATCAACCGTTGTTTCTACCAAGGCATGATGTTCGTATTGCTCAACCAAAATATGCGCAGCCGTACTCCAATCCGGGCGCGGAATTATGGGCCTTGTAATGTTGATATAAAGCATTCCGTCAAATTCCTTAAAGGGCGGAGCTTCGCCTGAAAGCAGTTGGTTTATCCTGTTTTCGGTATTATTCCATGACAAACTATCGCGAATACAATCTATACTCTCAAATCCTGATGACGGCAAAACCCTTAAATAGACATTGTGTTCCGGATATTCTACGGTTTGGAACATTTCATACCAGTCGATGTGGTTAAACCACCAATCTAAACTCGCTCTATAATTCCACCAGCTTTCCCAAAAATGCCCTTCAGATTCTATTATTCTCCCAAGCTGAGAAACGGTAAAAGGAAGGGCTTCAAAAACCATATTTTCGCTGTGTGCCCACGGGCCAAGCCCAATATCAATTTTGCCGTCTATAAATGTGAAACGGTATGTTGCTTTGACCGGATACGCATATTCATAACCTCTGTGCCATGAGCCGTGTAAAAATGTTGTTTCAACTACGGCACGGTTTCCGTCCTGTTCAATTAAGCTATGCTCGGCAGTTTCCCAGTTTGGGCGAGCAAAGCCCGCTCTTGTGCCGTCAACAAAAAGTACGCCGTCATATTCAACAAAAACGGAAAAATCACGAAACAGCTCCGCATCTACCCATTCTTGAGTGTAGTATTGCAATAAATAATTGCGGATGTCGTTAATGCCTTCAAAGCCTGATGTTGACAGAAGGATGCCCATGCCCATGCCTCTCTCGGCAAGATGTTCCGGAAACCTGGCCATATATTCTTTATGCAATGCGTCCTGCCTCTCCAGCCAGGCTGTATGTTCGGGCGATGATGTTACATAATGTTCCGGCAGTGGTTCCCATTCAAATTCAAACTGCTCGAAGTGCTGCCAGTCAAAACGGCCTCTCATATTCCACCAATCTTCCCAAAATGTACCTGCCGCAACTATCTTTTCGCCAAGCTCTTCAATTGTCCATTCATTATGCGGCTCTAACTCCTGCTGCGGCATTGGGCTTGGTGCGGGTGAATATACAGACGCATTTGTGCCGCTTTGCACATTGATGTCTGCGCTTTCTCCGCCGCAAGCAGTTAATATTACGGCAGCCAATATCAATACAGAAATGACTGCAAATAGTTGTATTACTTTCTTCATAGCACTTCCTCCATATAAAATTAATCCTTTTATTCTATGCATTGAAATATCCTTGCCATAAGATTATCCCACGGACGAGATTCAACAACTTTAACCCCATATTTCGCACAGCTCTCCGCCAGCCAATTGCCATATAAATGACTTACATCCGCCCGGAATTGCTGAACTTCCCCTTCACGCTCAAGGTAATTTTGCAATATTTGTTCTTTTGAGGGCTCGTGTATGAAAATAGACTTAATTCTTGGATTGCCGAAAGAAGCCGGTAACTCGGGAAGAATAAAATCACCCTCAAGAATCATTGGTATATTTTCGCTTAAATGGTCATTAATTACTTCTTTTAATCCGGATGTCAGCACTCGTCCGACATCTATCAGCCTACCGATTGCAGCATCTACCCCTTCATCACGCCAATTGGGGTTTGTATTCCAGTAATGTATTTCGGGAAGTGTTTCCGGCGTTGTAATTGCTTCCAGCAGCGTTTGAAAATCATCCACTCTTACAAGGTCAATTTCATAATAACGGGCAAGTCTGCGGCTGATGCTTGTTTTGCCGGAGCCGGAAGCGCCGCCTATTATTAAAATATCCCAATTCCTTAACATAATCATCCTCTTTCGTAAGCGCAAAGCCGCATAGAGAGCTTAGATAATATTATCCAAACCATCTATGCAGCTTTAATAAATTTTTACAACATTCCGTTTAGCTTATCCCAACCCGGGGCGGTCATAAGAAAAACCGGGAATCCTATCATTCCCCTGTGTTTCTATGCGTATCATTCGAGAGCGTCCTGCTTCCGCCGGTATTCTTACATGTGCAATACGCCCGGTATCGTCTGTTATTGTAAATGAAAGCCCTTCAAGTACCGCAAACATATTGCCGTTTTCGTCTATACGAGGGCCTATATTAAGGCCTGTACCGTAATCATTTCCCAGTTCTGCATCTGCAATCATAGAATTATTAAAATGCCTTGCCGCAAATTCCTTTGCAATCTGTGTATAAACTTTAAGCTGTTCGGGTGTTAATCCTATATAGTACATTTGCTCATGCACATCCATAAAAAACCAGGTATCCGATAGCGACGACCTAAATTCCATTAAATAATCTGCAGTGATTCCGTCAGGATGCTGCCTAACCCTTGGCCCAAAATACATTATGTCCACACGTTTGCCCGTTATTGCATCAATCAAGAACATAAACATAGGCTCGAAGGGGTCTTCATGCCCATTTTCGCCGTCAAATTCCCAGTCAAGACCTATGGATTCTATTGTGGGATGCACCGTACCTGCCCAATGCGTTCTGGCGTGGCCATACCAAGCTGTATAGTTCATTGTAATATACATGCCATCTATACTTTCTCCAAACACATCCCATATGTAATACGCACCAATTTGGGCGGCTTCTTCCGCCTGCATCGCCTGTGCAGGCGGTTTTGCTGTGCCGTGGTTTAAATCTATTATTGTAAAAACAGGCGGTACAAAATAACCCTTATCCTCATCTTCTCCCGGTGAAGTATACGGCTGACTGCCTGCAATCGGCATAGCTGCAATCGGTGATGCCGTCAGAAATATAGGTTCGTTTCCGTTAACCGCAGATGCAAAAGCCAAATGATTAGCGTAAACAAACGCAGTGCAAAACAGTCCGACGGATAAAACCGCTATCCCTGCGGCCTTCATTATTTCTTTAAATTTTAATTTTTTCATAATTTCTCTCCCTAAGTTTTAACTGTATTATTCTAATTCAATATCACCGAAAAGCCCGGTGCCAAATCGTTATGATGCGTTATGACTTCCAAAAGCTGCTGCGAACCCATGTTAATTGAAATATTGGCTGTGCGCCCTGTGTCGTCCGTTGAGTTAAAATTAAGAATATGGGCTGTCGCAACAATATCGCCGTCTGTATTTCTGCCCCAAGCGGCCGCCCAGCTTCTAACAAATTCTACATCAACAACAGTAGAGTTTGTAAAATGCTTCTGCGAAAAATTCCGCGCCAATTGGCTGTATGTCTCTATTTGATTTGAAGTGAGAACAATTGCAAATGGATTTGGTGTGCCATCATGCATGGCCTGAAACTCTATCTGGGTAATCCTTAACAACTCTTCTTCTGTTATTGTATCATCATTGTCAAGTGCGCGCGTTTTATTTATTACATCAATTCTTTCGCCTGTGACAGCATCAATTGTAAATTGAAATAACATTTGCGGCATCTCTATGCCTTCGCGAAATTCCAATCTTATTTGTGTAACTGCCTGGCCGCCATTTTCGCTTAATACAAGCGTTTCTTCAACAAAAATTATATCTTCCGGGCCTAAAATTGGCCTTGGCTCAAGACCGACCACACCAACCCAATATGGCCGTGTGCTTGAAGGCCATATTGTATACTGCATTTCAACCGCCATGCCGTCAATGCTCTCGCCAAACATTTCCCAAATGTACTTAGCACCAATTTGAGCGGCTTCGTCAATAGAAAGAGCATGGTCACTGATAACTATATCCGTATCAATCCCGCCCCAGCTTACGCCTGTTCTGTCATAAATTCCTAATATGGGTGCTGTAAACCCTTGAGGCGGCAGATTTTCCGGGACGCTTATATAGGATATGATTTGTGGCAATGTTGTAGTCTGGCCGGTTGTTGATGCAAAAGCCGCATGATTTACCCCTGTAAGTGCTGCACTGAACAACCCAAGTGCCAAAGTTGACACGGCCGCTACCTTCATAATTTCCTTGCATTTTACTTTTGCTTTCATAAATTTTTATTTCCTCCTGTTTGGTTTTTGTTTTGTGGGCCTCAGAATCTGTTTACTATCTAATCTGAACTAATTTTTAAGCGTCTTTTTTAATGTTTACAGTGCGGTTTTTGCACTGTAAACATTAAAAAAGTTGGAGCGGCAGCTGTTTTTCAGTGGTTTTCTGAAAAACAGCGAGAGCGTTAAGCGTGAAAAATTTTGTGAAGATAGATAGTAAACAGGTTCTCACAGGTACAATAGTAAATCAAAATTATTAGGGAGTTGTTATGGAGTTATTAGGAAGTTGTAAAGATTATTTCAACTGTAGTTCCTTCTCCTAAAACAGATTTAATGTGCATTTCCGCATTATGAACCTCTGCAATTTTTTTGCATATAGTAAGCCCAAGCCCTGCGCCGCCATGGTTACGGTTACGGGATTTGTCCGGCCTGTAAAATGGTTCTGTAATTTTGCGTAAACTTTCTTCAAGCATGCCGCTGCCATTATCGGACACGGATATTGACGTGCCATTTGGTTTCTTCGCGGCTTCTAAACGTATTATGCCCTTGTTTGGAGTGCAAGCTTTAAAGGCATTGGTGCATAAGTTTATTAGTAAACTTCTGATTAAATCTTCTTGTCCGCAAATAACATCAGCGTCGTTATCGCAAATCATACGCATTTTGCTTTCACGCATCGTCTTATATACAGACCCGGCAACATCGTCAAACAGCTTTGAAACCGAAATTTCTTTTTTTATAGGAATGTAATCGCGCAGAGTTGCCAGCTCCAATAAAGAATTGGCGATATTCTTCATATGATTGGCTTCGTTCATAATATATGTTGCCGATTCAATAACATCCCCTTCATCCAAAGCAGCCCTTTGCATATACTCTGCATATCCATAAATAGATGTAAGGGGAGTTCGGATTTCATGCGCAAAGTTATCTACAAATTGCTGCTTATTTCTGGCTTCCTCTTCCAAGTGCTCTATCTGACCTTCAATTCTTTCGGCCATTTTGTTAAAGTCATATGCAACTTGGGCAAGCTCTCCGCTTCCCTTAATTCTAATCCTCTCATCAAACTGACCGTCCGCAATTTCTCTTGATGCCTTAGCTAAAACATCCAGAGGGTGAAAGATATGGGATAAAATGAAAAATAAGGCGAATGCTGCAATTATAGAAAATATTGCTACAGAAATTAAAAGGACATTTTGTATATTTCTCATATCCATAATATTTCCGGTAACATCTAAACTGTAATCCAGCAAAAAATGCCCAAACGGCTCCGGAAGCCTGCCGGAAATATAAATAAAATATCCGTCTCCGCGGTTAACAAAAGTCATTTCCGATTCCGCCTGACTGCTGTCGTGTTCCATAAGCGTCAAGTCGGTTATAAGCAAGTTTACATTATGTCTGCTGTAATATCTGGCATATCCAAGAACACGCTCGGCTACAGCTTCGGAAAATGTGCTGTGCTGCCAGCTGCCCCTGCCCCACATAACAGCAACATCTCTTGCCAGGGTGTGGGCAATGGCTTGATATTGGCCTGCGCTTTTATCTTTTAGCATATCCATCTGACTATTTGATAAATATACCGATACAATTCCTACGCTGGAAAACATTATAAGCAGAAATAGCAGATATATGGCTATGAAGGTCTTTAATCTCATAGTGAAACCTCCAGCCTGTATCCTGATTTATATACTGTTTTTATCACTTTCTCCCAGTTTAGTTTTTTGCGGATGGCATGTATATGCACATCCACCGTCCTTGTGTCTCCGCCAAAATCGTAGCCCCAGGCGATTTCCAACAATTTATCCCGGGATAGTGTGATATTGCGGTTTTTTATTAATGCTTCTATAAGCAAAAATTCCTTTGGCGTGATGTCAACTACTTCGTCTTTACAGTAAACTTGCTGACCTGCCAAATCTACCTTTACATTCAAAAGAGAAAAAGATGTGTCGGCTTTATTAAAACGCCGCAGGACGGTATCTATCCTCGCCTGCAATTCCAGCATATCAAAGGGCTTTACTATATAGTCATCAGCACCCAGTTTTAAACCTTTAACCCTGTCTTCAACTGTGCTGCGTGCTGTCAGAAATATGACAGGTATACTTTCCGTAAGTTCTTCAATTACTTGAAAACCGTCAAGTTTCGGCAGCATTATGTCCAGCAAAATAAGGTCGAATTGCTGCCCGCAAATGGCATCAAAAACGGCCTCTCCATCAAATACAGATATACATTTATGCCCCACAAGTTCTAAGTTTTTCTTGATAAGGTTATTTATCGCTTTTTCATCTTCCACGATTAATATTCGGGCCACAATCTTCACCTCATCAAAAAATATAACATTAACTTGTTAAGAAGTTGTTAAGTTTTGAAAAGTTATGTATTATGTTTACGTCATTTTGACTTAAGGGATTATATGAAATTATAATAAATCTTGATTTTAACCAGTCAACCAGGTCGCCATACATATATACTCGTAGGGGCGGCCGCAAGCCGCCCCTACGAGTATATATGTATCTGGACTTTTATGCTTTATGGCATAAAAATAATGACATGTTTTACATGCCGCAACTGAAGAAAATGCTTATTAAGCGCAGTATTTGTTATCCGTTGATAATATTTTCCAAACCGGCTTTAATTACCGATGCATTAAATTCCGTATCAAGAATGTCAAGAAAAACCTCATCAAATTCATACTGTCCGTAACGTATTACATTACGTCTGCGTCCAATTTCTTTAAATCCGCATTTCTCACAAATTTTTAATGAAGCTTTATTAAACGAAAACACTTCTGCCATAATATTTCGGAGATTAAGCACATTGAAGCCAAAGTCCAGCAATAGATTAGCCGCCTCTGTGCCAATGCCTTTTCCTCTTACGTCTTTTTCTCCGATAAAGATGCCGGCAACCGCCGACCTGCCGACTAAATTAACCCGCATCAACCGTACAATACCTATAACCTCGCTGCCTTCTGCATCTAAAATATAAAATCCGTATCTGCCGGGGTTATTCATATTTTCTAAGTATTGTCTTTGCAATTCTACCGTTATCATATCGGATATATCGCCTGTTAAAAGAGATAGTTCGAGGTCATTGCTCCACTGTGCAACTTTTTCTGCATAACTGCCATCTATCGGGGAAAGGCAGCATACTTTACCTTTTAATTTCTTAACCATTTCCATCAGCAACTCTTCCTGTTCAAATATAAATTAATCCTTTGACTCAAACTCAAGCCGTAATAATCATATATTTACTTTCGGCAATAAATCACAGGGGCGTGCCTTCGGCCGCCCCTGCAAGATTCTAATTAAAGGATTTTGGAATCATAGCCTATCTATAAAATCTATTTCGCTGCTATCAAGAGATAGGTGTGATTTTGCTATACATATTTAGGCATCCAATCCCCATGCCTGTCAATCAACTCATCCACCATACTGCAAATATCATCAATGGAAAGCTCTGCCGCCGTGTGTGGGTCAAGCATTGCCGCATGATATATATGCTCTTTTTTCTTTGTAACTGCCGCTTCAATAGTTGTAAGATGTACATTAATATGCGTCATATTCATTGCGGCAAGATGCACGGGCAGACGGCCCACATAGCATGGATTGATACTGTAATTATCCACCATACACGGCACTTCTACGCAGGCTTCGTTTGGTAAATTTGGTATCACGCCGTTATTAAGCACATTTCCGCCGATTTTAAGCGGCGTTCCTGTAATTAATGACTCCATGATATAAGAAGCATATTCTGTGCTGCGGGTATGAGGTTTTGATGCCAATGATTCTGCAAGTTCATGATATTCTTTTTCCCAGGCTGCAAGCTGGTTTATGCAGCGGCGGGGATATTCGTCCAGCGGAATGTTAAACCGCTCAATCAGTTCCGGATATCTGGATTTTATGTACCAAGGGTTATACTCGGCATTATGCTCGCTGGATTCTGTGCAGTAATAGCCCAATTTGTCAATATAGTCATAACGCACCATATCCCAATGCTTTTCACCTTTGTTTTTGGCGGCGGCACGAAGCTTAATTTCCGGGTACAAGTCAAATCCTTTATTATCTTGGATAGAAAGCAGCCAACCCATATGGTTAATTCCTGCAATAAGCTCTCTGCGGCCTTCCAGCTTATCTTCCATATCCAAGCTTTTAAGCAGCCATTTTGAACATGCCTGCACACTATGGCAAAGACCAATGGTTTTTATTCCGGTGTAGCGCTGCATGTAACCGCATAATATAGACATTGGATTTGTATAATTTAAAAACCACGCGTCCGGGCAAACTTCTTCCATTTCCCGCGCAAAATCATCCATTACGGGAATAGTGCGTAGAGCCCGCATTATTCCTCCTATGCCAAGGGTGTCCGCAATAGTCTGGCGAAGGCCGTATTTTTTCGGAACTTCAAAATCTGTAATTGTACAAGGGTCATAAAGGCCAACCTGAATGGCATTTACCACAAAATCTGAACTCCGCAGAGCATCTTTGCGGTTTTCCACACCTAAATACGTTTCAATTTTTGCTTTGCCGCCTAGGCCGTCATTAATGGCATTAATTATTGTTTCGCTTTCTTTAAGACGTTTTCCGTCAATGTCATACAATGCAATTACGCTGTCCTCAAGCACAGGAGAAACCATTGCATCCCCCAAAACATTCCGGGCAAAGACCGTACTTCCTGCTCCTAAAAAAGTTATTTTAGCCATTGTATTTCTTCCTCCTATATTATACTTATAGTAAATAACGCCACTCCATGAGCTTCTGTTTCGGGCACCTGCAAAACATCATCAAGAGAAAACCAATCCATATTCCCAAGCATATTTTGCGCTTTTAACCCTTCTGCCGCATTAAAGCAAACCCTATTGTCATATCCAAGCAATTCATCAATAGATATGCTAAATTCTGCCATAGGCACTTCCGATTTATTGAAAAAGCATATAGCACAACTCTTTTCCGTAAGCGGCTTAATCAACAAATCCATATCATCCCTTAATTTTATCCGGGATGCTTGAAGAAGCAGTCCCTTTTGATTTAAGGCAATAATTTCAGGATTTGTAATAAGGGAGATTGTTTTTTCGTCTGCTTTACGCACATCCAGACCCAAAATCAGCGGCGCACTCATCATACACCACAAGACAAAGTGGCTTTGATTTTCTGTTTCGGTTAAATTTCCGACACCCACTTCAAGCATGTCGGGGTCATTATATGCGCCGGGTGACTGAAAAGGCCATAAATCTGCCGCCGCTTCATAGCAAAACATTATTCCCTTCCAATCTGCCCTGATATCATGAGATACCCGCCAGGAAGATGCCATTTCACCTGCCCAAGTCCACGGTTCTGTGCGGCCATGCTCGCAAATTGAATAGAAAATGGGTTTATCAGGCAAAGAAGCCTTTTTTAATGCATTTCCCATGCGTGCATAGCGAAGCTTGGAATCTTCCTTCTGACCTCTTATGGGATTGGTTAAAACCAACGTATTTTCACCGGCCCTAAGTTCTACATCTGCCATAACGCGCGCCGGTGAATTCCATCCGCTTGTCGGAGGAAACCAAAGCTGAACATCTTCAGTATCATTTACCGTAATTAAAAGAAATCCCCGATGAATAGATGCTTCTTTTTTATATCCTGCTGATAGTTGATACAATCCCCCGGAAGTAACATTAATAGTTATTTTTACCGATGCATCAGGGCAGTTAAGGCCGCAAACGGAATTATTTTGAAGATATGCCGGTGCAGTTATTTCTAAATCTGCGGCATCTATCTGTAATTCATTTCCGCTCTTACCTATTTCCGAAATTCCAATATAAATAATTGGCGGCGTATAAGCAGCAAAATTTTTTCCTTCATAATGGGGGTCGGTTGGTAAATCCACTACATGGCAATAATCATATTTTAAATATTCAGCGCCCCAGTCAGCAAAAGTTTTTGCATCCAAATCTTCATATCCATAACTGCCCGGCATGTCTTCGCATGTCAATTCGCCGCATGAAGAATAAAGCCCTGCCTTAAATCCCATGTCATTTAGTTTTTTTATAATACTTTCTTTCCCCGGAAACCGCCCAATATCAAATTGCAGCCGCAGGGATGCATCCCGACTGCTGGCCTGCCAGCAGTCATCCAAGTTAATATATCTGTATCCCGCATCCAAAAGTCCGTTTGCTTTCATTTTCTCGGCCACTTCCAAAATCAATGTTTCATTGATATGTTGATGAAACTGATTCCAAGTAGACCATCCCATAACGGGAGGCAGTTTATTCATAATATCATCCTTCATTCTTGCTGCTTCGTCTGGTTTTAAATCGTAACAGCTATATCCATACATGTGTGTCTGTAAGCTCTACAACAGAAGGCCCGGATAGTCCATCGGTTTCAAAAAGAATTATCTCGTTAACACCCAAAACAAGCAGCGGCGCAGGTATATAAAGCGTCTGAGCCGGGCCTTCTTCCCAATAACGCCCCAAATTAAAGCCGTTTATATAAGCAACGCCTTTGCAGAAATTTGAAAAATTCAGGAAAGTATCACAAGCTTCTTTTACTTCAAAAGTTCCCTTATAAAATGCAGGGGTATCTTTTGTTGTTTCACAGCCGGTCTTGGGAGGTACGTTTAAAGGAAGTGAGTATATCTCCCAATCAGACAGGGTGTTATATCCAATTCGTATTGAACCGGAAATGCCGCAAGGATAAGACATATCAGGTCCATAATTCACTCGTCCCATATTTTCCACCAAAATATCAAGACGGAAACTATCTTTTTCGGGAAGCGGCAGAGCAAGGGTTTCGCCGGGATTATTGCGGTATAAAACGCCTATTTTTTCACCGTCAACATAAACTACCGCCCTATCTCTAAGGCCGCTTATAGAAAGCTTCATTTCATATCCCTGCTGGGTTAAGTAATTGCGAGGTACAGCGGGCAGCTCTATCATCTTGCGGTAAAGTACATAGCCATATTCCTGGCCCAGTTCTTCCATGGTTAAAGGGCACACAGATATAACCGGCTCGCCTAAATCCTCCAACAGCGAATACTTTTGGTTTAATTCAACTTTACCATAAGCTTTTTTAGTTGTATTTTCTATCTGTATATCCGGAGCCGGGCCGAAATGTTTTTCCAGCACAGCTTTGCAAGCTTCGTAAGCCGGGGTTGTATCACCGGCTTCCGATAAAAGTGCATGATAATCATAACTGGTGGTTGTGGGCTGATATTGCCCGTTATGGTCTACATTGGCTCCGTTCCAAAAACCAAAATTGGTTCCGCCGTGGAACATATACATATTTACAGATGCTCCTGAACTCACCATGCGCTCTAAGACATCAGCAACATCAGACGCATCGCGGGTGTGATGTTTTTCACCCCAATGGTCAAACCAGCCGCACCAGAATTCACAGCACATATCCGGACCGTCAGGCTGGAATTGCCGCAATGTTTCAAAACATTTTTCGGGATTTGAACCGAAATTTGCCGTCATCCATAAATCAGGCAAGGTTCCTCCTGTAAGCATTTGAATTGTAGGGCCGTCAGAAGTGAACAACAAACAGTCTACACCAAGCACTTTCAGCAAATCTCTTAAATAAGACAGATATTCCTTATCGCTGCCAAAAGAACCATACTCGTTTTCAACCTGCATTGCAATAATAGGGCCGCCATTTGTACATAAATAGGGCAATAGCTTTGGTATCAATACACAAAGCCAATTATTAACTTTTTCCAAATATGGCTCCCAAGCACAGCGAAAGCGCATATTGCGGTCACGGTTAAGCCAGCCGGGAAAACCTCCAAACTCCCATTCGGCACAGATATACGGACCCGGACGAATTATAACTTTAAGCCCAAGCTTGTCCGCCGTTTCAATAAATTTAATTATATCCCCAAAGCCTTCAAAGCAAAACTGCCCTTCTTTAGGCTCATGCAAATTCCAAGGCACATAGGTTTCTACGGTGTTAAAACCGCAGGCTGCAAGTTTGCTTAACCTGTCATACCAATATTCCGGATGAACACGGAAGTAATGAATGGCGCCGGATAAAATAGGCACATCCTTGTCGAAAAATTCACGAAAATTCGGAGTGATAGCAGTATTCATAAATAACTCACCTCTATATTGATTTAAATAAAATCTATTTCTGATATCAATGCACAAAAAGGCATAATATGTGTTTGTTTTGGTTTTTCATACGGTAACGGCCTAAAGCCCATCAAGAATCGGGACAGAGACTTTTTATGCTCCGATGTCATAGAAGCGCAATCAATTTGTAAATCACTAAGAAACTTTTCGGCATTTATTATTGCAAACAAGCCCATAGGATATGAATACACTTCACCGGCCGTATTGTAAAGCATTTTCCCTATAAGATTTGATGTTACATCTTGTGCCGCATACCGCACACTTATACGCTTTCCTTCTTCTTGATTGTTTGCCATATTCAATATCATGGCTGCCAATGTGTCCGGATTACCGTATAATTCGCAAATACTGTCAGGATTTTTGGAGCCGATATAAGCTTTTTGACCCTCATATTCTCCAATATGCCATTTTATATTTTCGCGGGAAAAATGCAATTCCCATTTGCGTGCATCTCTGTGAATGAAGGATGGCGAAGTGCGGTATGCTTTGTCAATTTCATGCCGGTCTTCATATGACGCTTGACGGATTGAAAGATTTTTTTCCGAAACAATATTGGAAAGAAGCCTTTTGTTGGGCATGTACTTTACAATATTTCCGCCAAAGTCATATCCGAAGTGTCTGTATCTGCGGCGGTCACCTCCCAAGAAGCCCATTGTGCGTCCATCTTTCAACATTTGCTCTTCTGCGGTTTTCATAAGTGCAGACATAATGCCGCGGTTGCGGTATGACTTTAAACAGCATACTTGTCCAATGCCATAGGCATATATTACATGCTTGATTCCGTTTGCATCACAAACTTCCAAATCCATCGGATAAGCGCCGACACAGCCTACTATCTGTGCATCCACTATGCAAATGAAATGCTTCATTACCTCTTCCGGAGCGGCAATTGCAGGATAGGGTGTGCAATGTGACCATTTCTTCTGAAACCATTCGTTCTCGCTTCCGTATTCAAAAGCTTCGTTCAGAACGTCTAAGAGCTTTGGATAGTCGTCCATTCTGCATAGTCTAATTTCCATAGACAAACTCCTCCATTACTCGCTGTGCCAACAGGCTTAAATCTGCACCGGAGCCGTCAACAGGGTAACAATCTCCCTCATCGGATTTAAGATTTGCCCATTCCCACTCCATTTGAAAGTAATCCATAGCAGAAGGTAAAGCGGAGGGGCTGCCTCCTGCTAAAACCGCATTGTGGGCATATATAAACTTCTCCCAACGCTTTAGATATAAGTTGTTTGTTAAGCCTGACCATTGCCTGTTAGAATAGTCCGACAACGGAAGGTTTTCTTGACCGCCCCAAGTAGAAATAAGTGCTCTTGCATTAAATTCAAATAAATCTCTTGTAAAGTCATCCATTTCAGGAAGCATATTTCTGGCATCATGTATCCAATGCCCCACTCCAAATCTTGGGCTTATGCCAAGCATGTCGTCCATCAAGCCAATCGCTTTCAGAAATCTGCCGGAAAGACCATTGAATTTATTTGCGTCTTTTTCGCCAAAGGCGGCTGTCATTTCTCTGTATATCTCCAGTGCTTTAGTGGACAAGACCTGTGCCAGCAATTCAACAAAATCATAGATAAATGTCTGCTTATCTTTTAAATGCGCATAGCCCAGCATAAAATGAGGGATGGCGGCTTCTAATTCTCTTGGGTCATATTGATATGTGCTGTGCCCCCAAGTTGACGCAGATATAAAATCTGTTGTTGGGCGTGCGTTAATTACTGACTCCGGCGGCCCTTGAACATACAAGGTTTTTTTGCCCAATGCTGTTTTGGATATTATATTCCACCCGGCCAAGGCGTTAGGTTCCGGTTCTCCGTCAAAATCGCCGTAACGGCAATGCACATAACTACGCAAATAATCATATACATCTATTGATTTATTTTGCCATGTAATATCCGCCATTAAATCATACATTATACCGCAATTACCATAGGATTCCATTGTGGTACCTATTCCAAGCATATGTTTTTTGTTTTCATAAATATTCGGCAGTTCGCGGATTGCAGGCAAATCTCCAAAAATGCCCATGCGCCCGCCGAAGTTGTGCAGCATATTCCATATCCAAGGCATCCCTGTTTTTTCCATAGGCTCATTTTCGGGTTTCATTTCTGCATTTAAATCTAAAACCAGCGTATGCCCTTTATCCAATAATCTAAGGGTTTCAAGAGATACATTTCTGCCCCATTGCTGTATTACCCATACAGCCGCAGAATCAGAGCAGACCATAGCTGACTGAACACTTTTATACACTTCCGAACGGTCCATGCCCTGCCTGTTTCCGCCTTCGTGAAAAGGGTCAACGGCATAATAACTCGATATATTACCGAAAACTTGGGTTTGAGCGGCATAGAATATTTTTGCGGCTTCTTCAAAAAAATTTCCAGATTCGCTTATAGTGCGTATCATATCCGGTCTTTTATAGCCGCACCATTCGCCTTGAGGGGCGATTGAATTACGAGGGTCAGCTTCATCTGCAAATTGCGGCAGATAACCGTCATCACCCGGCTTTAAGCTTCTGCTTGCATTGAATACTTCCCTAAAATTATTAGGCACCATCCCGGAAAATCCTTGCAACACAGGTTGTATGCCAAATGTTTGCATCCTATCATGTATTTTGCGCCCCAATTCTGCCCGCTGTTCAAACCAGCTTAAAGGCAGCGGGCCGCCCCATCCTGTCATATTTTGCATATAAAACCAGGCAAAATAACCGGGGCCGCTGATATAGTCAAGTACATCGTCCAAGGTATATCCAAATTCTTCAAGGAAGCGTTTTATTACTTCTTCCTGGCCTACAATTTGCAGCATTAAATTGATGCCGTTCATTGCGGCCCAATCCAAATATCTTTCAAATTCTTGCCATCCCCAAAATGCCATTGTATAGGAAAATGTACAGAAATTAAGGGCATATCGTTTTGTATAGGCAGTTTTTTCTATAATTTTGCCGGAAAATGACGGCAGGACAGACGGCATGTTTAAGTTGCTTTCAAACATGGGATTGTAGTTTACATAGGCAAAGCGCTTTAGATATGCATTAAATCCGGAGGCCAAAGAAACGCCGTTTGGCCCTCGGATTACAACTTTTTCACTTATGTACTCCAGCTCAAATGTATCCATACCTTTGCCGTCAATAATCTCAAAAACAAAAGAATCCTTCCAGGCATCCCCCAAAACTCTGCAAACCATATCAGACATTTCTGAAAGAAGTCTTTGGCTTGCATAAAAAGGGTCGTTTTTAAATTTGTTAAAGCGTTCGGCCCAAATGGTGTTTTCAAATTCAGTCATTTTCCGAGTCTTTTTGGGCGGTATATGTCCGGATGTTTTTTCGCCGTAAATTTGAACTTCCGGCAAGTTAATCGGTATTTGTTCTGAAACATAAGATATCTGCACACGCACTTGGCTTATCCCGGCCGCGCCGCAAGCTGAATTTACATCATGCAAGATGCCTTCAGGGACTGCGGGTGTATTGTCGGATTTATAGGCGATTTTTGTAAAATTGTCACCGTTTGGGCTTACATAAATACGATAATGATAATATACCGTATCTTTTACGGAATTAATAATCCTAACTGACTTAATATCATATAATCCATCTAAAAAAATATCTACATAATGGTTATGGCTTGACGGATGATTCTTACTAAAGATTCTTAATGGTTTTAATAGTTCCACGCTCTGCCACTCATCCTTTTGCTGAATTTTTTTATCATTGTTATTTTGCGCTTACTTAATTATTTTTCTTTGATAAAAGAAGTATAAAAAGATTATAAGTAATTATTACATATTATAATCAAGTATGCAATAGCTTATTTTTACCCAGCGGCAGAATGGCATTCTTTCGTAAGGGCGGCTTAAATAGACAAGCCCGAAAAGAATTAATTTAATCCGGAAATTTCTTCTGCTGTCAAATGTCGGTATTTACCGACAGGTAATTCTCCTAATTTTATATGCCCTATGGCTATGCGCTTTAGCGAAACAACGCCTACCTCCAAAGCTTCAAACATCTTGCGAATTTGGCGGTTGCGGCCTTCTTTCAGTATAATTTTAGCGGCATATCCATTTCCTAAAATTTCTAAACTTGCCGGGCGGGTAGTGTAGCCATCAATTGTTATGCCCTCTGCAAAAGCTTTTACATGCAAAGCATCCAATGGTTTGGACAGTTTGGCAGTATAAATTTTTGCTATGCTGTGGCGCGGGTGCGTCAGTTTTTGCGCAAGTTCGCCGTCATTGGTCAGCAAAAGCAGGCCTGATGTGCCATAATCCAGACGTCCTATGGGATATAAGCGTGCATCAATGCCGCTTACAAAGTCTATAACGGTTTTGCGTCCAAACTGGTCCTTAACACTTGTTATGACGCCTTTTGGTTTATGCAGTGCAATATAAATATTTTCGCTTTTAAGTGCGACGGCAGCGCCGTCCATAAAAACAATGTCATCAAGCATTATTTTTGCACCTATTTGAGCCGTTTGTCCGTTTACACTTATTCTGCCGGCCGATATAAGTTCCTCGCAAGCTCTTCGGCTGGCTATGCCGCAATCGGCCAAGTATTTTTGTAATCTGATTTGCATGTTGTCTCCTGTCATTTCTAATACTTTAAGGTCTTGTTTCAGTTACAATGATAGATGCCTGACTCTCCATATGCAGGCGGTTTACAGCCGTCACAGCAAAATTATATCCATATATTTCTCCCAATTCTAAATCATAAATCCCGTCGTATTGTCCTGCAGGTATAACAGCAAAGATATTAGCCGGGTTGTTTATGTCTATCGGATACTCTAAAGAGCGGTATACAACAAAATATCTTACCGCAGCTAACGGGTCAGCGTCTAATTCAGCATTATGCCAAGTAAGAATATTGTTAACAATGCCTATTACATCAGGCACAGCGGGATAAGTGCCCCCAAGATGCGTTATTGCGGGAACCAAAGCAGGATAACGCCAAGCATTATTGCGCAGAGTTGTCATGGTCTGCCACAGCCCGCCATCTGCTCTCGGGCGTATATGATTATGGCTGAAAATCATAGAACCGCTGATATTGGGATTTCCAAGATTATAATGTTCTTGCCGCAAAAATGTACGTTTGCCTTCATATTCATAACCATATGCATTGCGCCATTTTATGGGCGGATTATTTACCATGCGGTACAGGCCAAGCCCAATATACAGGCGGGCATTAGTGTATTCTCCCTGCGAATTTCGCAAATGTCCATATGGGCCGTAATAATGAACCAATCTGCCCCACCAATCGGCAATAGGGCCGTAAGGAGCGGCAGGAAGGGACCAGTCCCAATATATCTGGGGTGCTATATAGTCTATGAAATTCTCGATAACCCATCTGCGGGTATCTGCAAAGGATGAGTGATAATTGGACCAGGACGTGGTGGAAGCAGAGCCTGTGCCGTCTGTAACTCCGCCGCCGTCAAGACCTACGCTTCCATCGCCCGAAATCCAAACGCCGCCGGGGCTGATGCCGAACCTAACCCAGGGGGCAGTTTCTTTAATTGCTTCATTTACTTCACGAATAAGCATTTCTGTGTTTTCTCTGCGCCAATTTGCTCTGCCGGTAGGATTATCCGGATGTCTGATGCCAGATATTCTGTTATTTTCTGCTGTATTATAGCGTGCAAAAGTCAAATCGTCATTCCAGCCGCTGGGATAGAAATAATCATCAAAATGAACGGCATCTATGTCGTAATTACTCACAACTTCCATAACCCGCCGTACAATCCACTGCCTTGCGGCGGGAACTCCCGGGTCAAGCACATAGCGTCCTTCGCCAAGTGCAATATATTCTCCCATTGTGTTAAAGGGATTGCCGGGTATGCTTGCCCATTCACTCCTAATTTCTGCCAAAGATTCAACAGGGCGTCCTGTTTGTGAAAGTATAATTGGATTTCCCCGCGTATATGACACAAGAGAATGGGTTATGCGATAGGGATTAAACCATGCATGAAACTCCATATTGCGTTCTCTTGCCAGCTCTATTGCGTATGCAAGAGGGTCAAATTCATTGCCGTTAAGGTCCAGCAATTGACCTGTAAAATTTGTTTCGCCCGTAAGCCACGCAGACCAGGGAACAAGTTCGGAATTATAAAAAGCATCACCGGTGGGGCTTATTTGGAAAATAACAGCATTAAAGCCAAGATAAGCCATTTCATCAAAACGATTACGCAGCTCCCGCATCTGACCGTCAACATGCAAAGGCGTTGTGCCTCTTGATGAAACGCTTGGCCAGTCTATATTAATAACGGTGGCTATCCAGGCGGCACGCAGATGGCGCTTTACCGGCATGTCCTCTCCTGCGGCTATGGTGCGCAGAAATGGGCGGTAACGGTTATATGGGTCTATAATGGAATTATTAAAGTTGTATACAGCGCTTCCCAGACTTTGTATAATACTATCCAATACTTCATCATCAGGATTTAATGCAGCTGCCCTTACAGCATCTTCTATTGCAGCTTCAAGGGTATCTATATCTGCGGGATAGTGACGCCCGGTGCGGATAATTGCACCATAAGGGGCGGCGTTTTCTAAGCGGCGCTGTGCATAAGAAATTAAACCCGCAAGAATGTCCTTGGGACTAAGGTTTTCAAAACCTCCTTCGGCTGTAAACAATGCTTCATAGTCGTATTCTTCAATTGACCGAGTATAATTGATAATTAACAACTGGTTTTTCTCTGCCATTTGCGCTTCTATTTCGTTTACAGCGGACGGCTGCATCAACCAAGCTATTGCCACTGCAATCAGACAAGATGATATTAAAACTATACGTATATATTTCGATTTCAAGTGTTTACCCTCCCATATGGTGATTCTTATTTTATATTATACATGTTAAATTGCCAATTTTCAATTGATAATTTAAAGCAGCAGTGTTGAAATCAAAAAACCTCTGAAAGTGTTATGCAACACATCCGAGAGGTTTAAAGCACGCTTAATTGCGCAAGAGGTCTATAATATTAATAGGAAATTAACCCACGGTCGAGAATATATCTTCTATAACTTCATCTTGAAATTTCTCATATTGCAAAAGCACGGCGTTTAATCTTCCATCGTTATCGTTAATCAAGGCTCCAAATTGTGTAAATAAGCATTTTAAGCTGTCAACACCAAAAAACCTGGCCATTGCTGCCATCAGTCTTTCTTCGGAAACATCGCCTTCGCTTAAATGTAAAAATTGAAGTGCCTTTTGCAGCCTTTCGTAATAGCTGTTTGGGTTATCTTCTACTTCCACAAACTTAATCCGCCCAAATCCAAAATCAAATATGATTAAATCTCTTCCGCTACCTTCTGTTGTTACTGTATATTTGTTAAACGCTAAATAATCAATACCGGGAGTTCCTCCTATGCTCCTTACCCCCGTAACTTCTCCTCTTATCCCCAGTCTGTTCAGCAGCCCATTCATTTCGCTAATCTTTGCATTTTGGGCCTTTGTCATAGCTTCAAAGCAAAGCTCCTCTTCTTTTTTATCGCTAACCGTAATATGAAAAAGGTTTTGAGGATTCAAAGATGAAATAGAGCCTGATATCAAGCTTGCCCCTATGCCGGATTCTTTGTTTGCTATATTACGAACAGGGACGCTAAAAATATCTTTTTCAGACCTTGCCTTTCTTGCACCTAAGGAATTTTGAGGTAAAAAATTATTACTCTGCTGAATCCTCATATCAAAAACCTCCTATAATTGAATTAGTTTTAAATAAATCGACTTGGGGTTGCCACCCGCTCTCTGCAATCGTATCATCAAGCCTTATGGTAACTGTGTAAATAACAATTTTTTCATATATATTGTTATCGGCAATTTTAAACGTAAATGTTAGCCTTTCATTTCGGCAAAAAACTGCGCCAAAATTTTGGCGCAGTTTAATGATAAGAGTATTCAAAGTGAAAGCGATATACAGCGGGCAATGAAACTTAATGCCTATCGAAGCACGAACGATTGCTGGTAGTTTGACTATGCAAAGCGCCGCACCGCTGACATTGGACGGTAGTTACGGTAGTTACAACGCAAATGCCCGGGGTTGGACTATGCCATTCATGTCTCCACGTTGCCAGAACCATGCGGTCACAGCACATATTTTGCAATGGGATGATAAGAATTTCGTCATCTTCAAATAATTCCAATGAAGCAGTGAATTGCATTGAACCCATAATGGCTTCTAATTCTGCTTGGGTCATTGCGCGTGCCGACATCGTATCATTGTCATGGATAATCCCTCCAACTACCCTAACTGAACTTTCCGAATACCTAGCAAGGCGGTCTAAAGATTGTCTGTCTCTGAATAATAATGTCAACTCTTCATCATGGTCACAATTATCATCGTGATGGTGTATGTAGCCATGCGAGTGACCTTCGCCCGGCACATAATGAGCGGTTATGCTTGTCATATTAGAAGTAGCTAAAATGATGACTGCACCTAAAGCCAAAAACATTCTTAAGATTTTTTTCATTATTAAATCCTCCTAAAATTTAAATTTTGGATAGCAAATCAGTTAACGACAAGTTTACATGTTTATAAAAATTATCAAAAATCCCTTAATTCAGCTCTTGTTTCGCCACAAAGCAGTTTTATTTATACCGCTTCTAATTATCTTTAATCATTCTATGCCGGGTGGAATCACAAGACCATCTCCTTATATTGGTAATTATCTTTACTTAGTTATAGTTTAGCATATCCACCCCCCCCGACAGCAAGCTCTTTTTAGAATTGTAATCAAAATGTAATAATACCTATAGAATTTTATTGTGAAGCCTCGCAAAACTTTTGTTGTTTCGTACTCAAATAAATTAACACAAGAAACGACTGAAGTATATCGAAAAAATAAATAGACGAGAGCGACAATTAAATTGCCAATTTTCAATTGATAATTCAAATCAGTAATGGTACAATTAAAAAAACATCATAAAGGAGATGATTTTACGGAGTATCTTTATGATTCGCCTTTGGGAAAACTGCTTATTGTTTATGAAGAGGACAGCATAAGGGGGGTATACTTTAACAGGGATATGACACTTGACCCCGAATTGTCTGTACATAATACAATATTGGCCCAATGTATAAGAGAACTTAATGAATATTTTCTTGGGGAGCGCAAAAGCTTTGATGTTCCCATCTCTCCAAGCGGCACGGAATTTCAAATGTCTGTATGGGCGGCGCTTAGAGAGATTCCATACGGACAAACAGTGTCCTATGGACATATTGCCAAGGCAATAGGCAAGCCTGCGGCTGTACGTGCTGTTGGCGGTGCCAACAATAAAAACCCCATTTCTATTGTTGTGCCTTGCCATAGAGTTATCGGCGCAGACGGCAAGCTCGTAGGTTATGGCGGGGAACTTTGGCGCAAGGAGTGGCTGTTGGATTTAGAAAAAAAGATTAAATAAAACGAGAGGGGTAATGTAATGCTTGATAAGAATTTAGCGGCGGATGTGTTAACGGCCGCATTATCTACAGGCGGCAGCTTTGCCGAGATTTTTGTAGAAAATACGGTAACTAACGGCATTACGCTTATTAACAATGTAGTGGAACGAGCATCAAGCGGCGTGGAATTTGGCGTGGGAATCAGAATTTTTGATGGACTCGGCGCTGTTTATGCCTATACAAATGATGCAAGCCGGGATAATCTTTTGCGTGTGGCAAAAGAGGCGGCAGGTGCAGTTAAAGAGAAAGCGGCGGCTAAAGTAAATGATTTTGTGGTGCTTAATTTTGACAATATCAGCCCAATGACAAAACCTTATGACGGCATAGCCAAGAAAACTATTGTAGATATGCTGCGCTTGGGCGGTTCTGCCGCTTTTGAAACTGATTCGCAAATAACGCAGACCAACTGCAATTATTTGGATGTTGTAACAGATGTTCTTGTGGCAAATTCCGAAGGAGTTTGGGGTGAAGACAGACGCAACCGCACACGTGCCGTCGTTTCTGCCGTGGCTTCCGGTGCAAACGAAAAGCAGGTTGCAAGCAGGGCACCGGGCGCCCAAAAGGGTTTTGAAATGTTTGAAGATATGGATTTTGCAGAAATGGGCAAAGAATGTGCAGAACAGGCCGTCAAAATGCTGCACGCAGGCTATGCTCCAAGCGGAAAAATGAATGTGGTTATCGACAACGGCTTTGGCGGCGTTATTTTTCATGAAGCTTGCGGTCATTCTCTTGAAGCTACGGGAGTTGCCAAAAAAGCCAGCGAGTTTTGGGACAAAAAGGGCAAACAAATTGCAAATCCTATTGTAACCGCCATTGATGACGGAACCATGCCCGGCGAATGGGGCAGTCAAAATATGGATGATGAGGGAGGAAAGCCTCGGCGCAATGTATTGATTGACAAAGGAATCCTTAATACTTTCCTGGTGGATAAACTGAACGGAAAACGCATGGGCGAAGAAAGCACAGGCAGCGGACGCAGGCAAAATTACCGCTTTGCACCCACATCCCGCATGACCAACACCTTTATTGCCTCCGGAAATGACAACAGGGACGATATTATTTCTTCGACAGAATACGGACTGTATGCAAAAAGAATGGGCGGCGGCTCTGTTCAGCCGGGAACGGGCGATTTTAACTTTGCCGTGCTGGAAGCCTATATGATAAGAAACGGCAAAATTGCAGAGCCTGTAAGGGGTGCTTCGCTTATCGGCAAAGGTTCTGAAGTGCTTATGAATATTGATAAAATAAGCTCGGACATGACTATGGAACAGGGTATGTGCGGTTCTGTTTCCGGCTCTATCCCCACAAATGTTGGGCAGCCCATGATAAGAGTAAGAGATATTCTTGTAGGAGGGAGGAGCTGATATTATGATTAACCTAAATGATTTTAAGGGCAAATTATTTGAAGCTGCTAAACAAGCGGGTTTCGATGAATATGAAATGTACTGCCAAAACGGAGCGACAACTACAGTAAATGTGTTTAACCAAGAGGTATCGCAATTTACCAATGCATCTTCTGCCGGTGTGTCTTTCAGGGGAAAATTTGGCGGAAAAATCGGCTATGCTTCATCAGAGAAAGTGGATGACAGCATTATACAATTTTTAGTATCTTCGGCAAAATCTAATGCAGAGATTTTAGAAACAGTTGAAGATGAAGAATTGTACGCAGGGGACGCAATTTATCCCGATGTGCAAAGACACAATGAAGAACTGGGCAGTATTACAAGCGAGGAAAAAATCGAAGCCGCCCTTGCGCTTGAAAAAAACACCAAGGATACGGACTACCGCATCTCGGCTGTGCCTTATTGCGCGGTAGTTAACAGCGAAACAGAAATATTGATAGCCAATTCCAAAGGATTGGATTTAACAAGAAAATCCAACGCCATGTATTCTTATGCTTATTGCCAGGCAACTGACGGAGCCCAGACCAAAGCGGGCGGCAAGTTTTTTGTAATTGAAGATTTTAGTAAATTTGACCCGGCGGATATTGGCAGCAAAGCGGCCCGCAAAGCTTTATCCAAACTTGGAGCAGATTCTGTGCCGGGCGGCAAATATAAAATAGTCATTGAAAATGAAGCCGCGGGAAGTCTTTTGGCCACTTTTTTCGGAGCTTTTTCTGCCGAAAGTGCGCAAAAGGGGTTTTCGCTGCTTAAAGGCAAGCTGGGTACTGAAATTGCCGGCAGTGCCGTAACAATAGTGGATGACCCGCTTATTCCCCAAGCTTTAGGCTCAACACCTTTTGATTCCGAAGGTGTTGCTTCATACAAAAAGACCGTGGTAGATGCCGGGGTTTTTAAGACCTTTTTGCATAACACAAAAACTGCACGAAAAGACGGGGTTAAGCCTACCGGTAATGGTATTAAGGCGGATTATAAATCCTCTGTAGCTATAGGAGGCACCAATTTCTTTATACAGCCCGGCAAAAAGGATATTGAAGAACTTTTTAAAGAAGCAGAGGGCGGCCTTTTAATAACATCTTTTGCCGGCTTACATTCCGGTGCCAATCCTGTTTCCGGCGAATTTAGCTTACAGGCTGAAGGCTTTGTTATAGAGAACGGCAAAATAGGGCGGCCTGTTGAACAAATAACGGTTTCCGGCAATTTCTTCACTCTTTTAAATAATGTAATGGACGTAGGATGCGATTTGATGTTTGGAATGCCTTCTGCTATCGGCAATATTGCATCTCCTTCTTTGTTGGTTAAAGAGCTGGATGTGGCGGGTTCCTAAATGTGTTATTGGTATATATAACCATAATACCTTAGTTATTTTTAACTAAGGTATTATTTATTTCACTAATATTAATATTACCTGTTATAAATAGCTGTAAAATAGTACATAAATCTTCCTTAAAAACAAATAAATCTTTTTTATTAAAATTGTTGACAATTATACTTTTTTAGTTTATAATGCACACTATAGTAAAAATTTCAAATAAACCCAGGATTTTATGGAACTAAACTTACAGCAAAGGAGGGGTGGTTATGAGTGAAGAGCGCAAACACCTGTTTAGGTTACCCATAGCCCGGATAATAAAAGAGATATATGAAGAAAAATCTCTTGAAAGAAGAGACATTGCTTTGCATCTGGATTGTGTCATTAGAAAAATAAAGCTAATCGAAATACAAGAAAATTATCATGATGTATACAGCAAAGAACAGGCTGAATCTTTAGTGGAATTTCTTGGCATTAAAAAAGTAAGATTGGACGAAGCTGACTTTAAACAATACAAAAAATGCCTTTATGAATGGAGAAAGCAAATTAATCAAGGCAAGCTAGGCTCTGCCGCAAAAATTCTTGAAGAACACAGCCTGCATGAAATTACATATCTGCCCTTTGAACATAGTTTAATCATGCTTTACAAGATGTTTGACGCTAAGTTTGCTATGGCGCAGCGTAAGTATGATTTAGCAGAACAAATCTTAGGCAAGATAGAAATTAGAAGTTTGTCCAGAGAGACCAGATATCATTATTACTATAATTTGGGTGCTTTGCATATATACAATAAGAGTTATGATTTGGCTTTGAAGTTTTTTACCAAGGCTTATGAAACCGGGTTTGTTGATGAAGAAGATTATCAATATGCGCTTCATTTTAATTTGGGTTTGTGTTATTCTTATCTTGGAATGTGCTTGCGGGCTATAGTTTGTTATGAGAAGGCAGATTTATTGTTTAACCGTAAAGACAATAATCACCTGTCTATGAATCTAGATAATAGCCTTGGTATAGAGTATATAAGAGCGGGTCAAATAAAACTTGCTAAGAAAAGACTTTCTGAAGTTGTGCTTAACGCACAAGCTTGCGAAAGCAAAGTGTATGGAAGGAGAGCTATGAACAACCTTGGCTACCTTAACTTCAAAGAAAAAGATTATATTAGGGCTTTAGATTACTTTGACAGAGCCTTATTGCTTACAGAAGAGGGTGAAGAGGAATATTTATTAAACTTGTACTATAAAGTACTTTGTTTAATTGTGACTGAAAATTTTCTTGCAAGAATAGAGCTGTCTTATGCGGCGAATATTGCAAAAAATAATGATAACCAATACTATCTAATGCTTTTTAAATCGCTATCCCATTTACTTGACTTGAAAAAAGAAACTTCATCGGAGTACATAGAAAGCAGATTTATTCCATATCTAATGAACAGACATGAATATTATAGGGCCAGAGACTACTATGAAATCATGAAAGATTTTTTTGAAAAAAATGGAAACAAAGCAAAAGCGCAGGAGATGAAATCGTCTTCGGATGAAATATATATCAAAATAATGCAAGGAGGCGGAAAATATGAAAAAAAGATTGATTGGCCTGACTTTAATCTTAGCTATAATAATTAGCACTATTGTTGCAGTGTATGCAGTCGATCACAGTGACCCAATACTCGGCCCACGCCCGCACACACTCATGCTCTCCTATCCTGTATCACATAATGTAGACATTGATTCACACGATTTATACGACAAATAGCACAAGGAGGAAGGACATATGAAAAAAAGATTGATTGGCCTTATATTAATCTTAGCTATAATAATTAGCACTGCTACTGTAGTGCATGCAATTGACCAAAGTGATCCAATACTCGGCCCGCACACACTCATGCTCTCCTATCCTGTATCACATAATGGAGACTTTGACGTATCAGATAAATAATAAGCTTATTTAAAGAAAGGCGGCTATAAGCCGCCCGAACTTTTCGTATAAATAAAGCATATCTACTGCGCAAAATGGGCGGCAATCTGCCGCCCATTTTACAAAAATTATACTATTTTCAATTATTCGCCTTCTACGAAGTCTTCTTCGCTGGGATAGAAGTATACTTCATTGTCTTCATCATCCAAATCCCATTCTTCATCTAAAAGGTCTTCTTCTTTTTTGGCCATTTTTACAAGGGCAACAATGGCAAAGGTAATGGCCGCCACAATAAGGGCGATAATAAGAGCGGTAACTACAGGATGGTCAGAACAACATTTTTTGGCTTTGCTGACATATCCGGCTTTGCTTCCACATGGCAAACATTTCATAACAACACCTCTTTTTATTATATTCTTATGTGCTTTACTGTGTTTATCTTTTTTTGCTGCGTTGCATTCTATCTGGTTTTGCTGCGAAAAGCCTTGTTAAGACTGGCTGATCTGGCCCTTATATGGTCATATTCTTCATAGGCTTTTAATATTATCTGCTTTTCGTCATGGAATTTAAGCAGGTGGTATGCCTCATGCTTTTTGTAAAAGCCCGCATCGGCAAAAAATTCTTCTTGCTGCGGTTTGCAGTGAAAGGATTCCGAACTCATAAGATACCAGTGTACCGTCTTATTTACAATATCTTCATTTCCTTTAAAAGTATATTGTGTTTTGCCTATATACTTTAAAATTTTAGCAAAAACCTTTGTCTCTTCCCGTACTTCTCTAAGGGCTGTCTGGCGGAAGCTTTCTTTGGATTCTACGGTTCCTTTGGGCAGCACCCAGCCTATATATTTCCCGTTTTGATTTTTGTACAGAAGAAGAACCTTCCCCTTGTGTATTACAACACCCCCGCAACTAATAGTTTCTATCATATAAACAAACCCTTCATCTTAGATTGCGGTGCATTATTCACTTAACATAAGTATAACCCCTATTTGAAAATTTTTCAAGCATAAATTTTATAACTACAATTTCTGATATTTAAAAGGAGACGCCGCAAGATGTGCTGAAATTTTTTTAAAGCCGCTGCGCCAAAGCATAATCAAAAACGGTATGAAAGCCGCAAGATAATAGCTGTGACCGGAAAGTAAAAGCGCATTATATATCCCATGTGCCATATATGCAGTAAAAAACGCAAAGAAAAGATGCTTTCTGCGTTTATGCGGCTCAAATTTTGCAAGGGCAAAATGATATCCCATAATTATACCGAAAAGCCCATGCGCAGGGACAGAAACCACCGCCCGCATTAAAGCAGTAGAAAGGCCGCCCATTTGAGGATTAAAAACATACAGCACATTTTCTACGCCTGCAAAGCCCAATGAAACAAAGACCCCATATACTATGCCGTCCAGCCTTTCATTAAGATTTACATTGTGCCATGTTAGAAAAAACAACGACAAAAACTTAAATGCTTCCTCAACGGGCGAGGATACTGCAAAGGATATAAAAACAGCTTCTCCCAATTGGCCGACAACGGGCATAAACCGCATTACAAAACCCTGTGTCTCCATTATAGGAAATGTCATAACAGCACCCACTGTAACACCGGTGAAAAGCAGGCGCAGCGGTTCTTTCTCATATTTGTCCCTAATATACATGTAGAATAGGCATATAAGCACCGGAGCAACTGCAAGAACCCCTAATTTTGCCATTAGTCCCACCACCAAAAAGCCAAGTTCTATTTAGTGTGGATTATTTGGCGGGATTATATACTGAAGAAATTTTAAAGCCCGGCTGCCGTCAGCCGGGCTTATTCCGATTTTATCAATCTCTCTTTGTCAAAATTAAACCAAGCAGAAAGCCTGCCGCAAGTCCGCCGATATGAGCAGAATTAGCTACATTGGGCATATCCGGCACCCCTGACATTGTAAAACCCATCAAGACACCAATAATTATCATTATCCCCAATGAAGACGCATTAAAATTCTCCATATTCTTTTTGCGTACCTTTGTGAAGGCAAAAATTGCGCCTATTATACCAAAAATAGAACCTGAAGCGCCTGCGCCTACAGAATACTGACTGGTTAGTACCATAGCCAAATTGCCGGATATGCCGCTTATTATATATATTATGAAAAATCTGATATGCCCAAAATATTTCTCTGCCCTTGCGCCGAATAATATCAGCGACATAGAGTTAAATATAAGATGTGTGATGCCTATGTGCAGAAAAATCGGCGTAATTAGTCTGTAATACTGCCCATGTGTAAAGATAAGATAATGTGCCGCCGCTCCGTGCCGCAAAAGAGTTATCATATTGGCAGAGCCGCCGGAAAGCTCCATTAAAACAAACATTATCAAGTTTGCGGCCATGATGATATAGAATAAAAAGGGTATTTTTACAACAGGCACTGCATAGCGTGAAGCGGCAATGCGCTCCGGTGTGTCTGCCGTTTCTTCATCGGAACAGACCTCTTTTGCTTTATCAAGAGCCGACTTTATTTTGTCCAATGCTCCGTCCATATTGGGCGGCTGTTTGGAATTGCGCATAATTTTTGAAGAAAAAATGTCCACGCCGTAATATATGTCATATATAGGAAGCAAAGCAAATTCGCCGGGGGCATCTATCATTTTTTCAATTTCTTTCGCATTATCGCCTATCTCTCCCGCAATTATATTGAAAATCACCGAATGACGCATATTGTTTCTTGCGGAAATACTTTCTATGCCGCTGTTTATGTAATCTTTCAGTGCAGGAAAGTTGCTAAAGTCCATAGAAGACAAATCGTAGTATACATAATAATAGGCCATAGAGCCAGCAAAGTTTGCCCAAATTGCCAATTTTGCGGGAATCGGCAAAAAAGCGGGCAAGTTTATAGGACGATTGCCCGCCTGTGCCATTGTATTTGCAAAGTTTCTTTCAAAGCTTGGCATATTTTTTACCTTTGCCTATTTATAAACATAGGCATTGTTCCTTCTGCCGGTTTAAATCCGCTGTTTTGGTAAAATTCCGTTTCTTCATCATCACAAATTAACACAATCCGTAAGTAATCATTGTATTTCTCTGCGGCCATGCGAAGCAGCTCTTTACCAATACCTTTGCTTTGATATGCGGGGTCTACCAGCAGAAAATGGATGTATGCGGTCATAATTCCATCATCCAAAGCATTGATAAGGCCAACTAGCCTTTTGTTATCCCATGCCGAAAACACCGTATCGGACTGCTTCATGGCGATAACCAGCTTTTCCGGCTCTTCTCCTACTTTCCATTTAACGGATAAAAACAAATCCTGTAATTCTTTTGGTTTAAAATTTAGAATTTCTTTATATTCAATGTTCACTAATTTGTTCTCCCGATGATTAACATTTTACATAAAGAAACTTAAACCATAAAGCATTATTATACCCGGAATCCCTAAAAACGCAGCTATTGCCACAGTTAGGACATTAACTCCGACAAAAAAGCCTGCGCCGCCAAGGGCAAAGTTGATGACGAAGATGATGGCTGCGCCTATTGCCGCCCTTACAACATAAATAAGTCCTCTGCGCAGCTTATTGTTAACCATTAACAGGCCAAGAACCACAATAACAGCTATTGCGGCCCAGGTAACAAACTGGCTGTCCATATTTTGCAGAAAGTTCATAATACTACACCTCTCGAACTAAAAAAAGTTGCTTACCAGTCCCTTTTCCTTGCACATTCTGATATAGAATTTATAGCGCATGTTGATAGCGTTCATTTCGTAAATAAAACTGTCTATCAATATGGGGTCTGTAACAGAATCCAAAGAGCTGTGTATGGCATCCAGGTCTTTTTTTAGCTGTTCCAGCGTAGAGAGTATTACAATATCCTCTTCCGAAAGGGTTTTCTTTTTCTTGGCTTTTAATTTTGGCTTTACAATAGGTTCATAATGGGTATACACTTGGGCGCTCATAAAATCCCTCCTATATTCACTTGTACTAGGGCATGTTTAATGCCCTATCTAAAATATAGTCAGAATTTTCTGGTTATATTCCTTTTTTCCAATTTATGCTAAATATGTGATATGCAGGTTCAATTTTTATTTTTTCCAAAGGAAAGCCGCTTTTCTTTTCCGGCAATCACTCGTTTGATATTGTTTCTATGAACAAAAATGCCTAAAGCAACAATAACCCAAGCAAGGGTAATGATTTCGGCAGAAGAATACAAAAGTGTTGTGGTTGTTCCTACTGTAATAAACCCGGTTAGCGAAGATATGTACATGTATCGGGTTATTAAACCGGCCAGAAAAGCTAATAATAATGCTAAAATTAAAATGCGCCAATCAAACATCAAGACCAAGCTGGCTGTGCAAGCCACGCCTTTTCCGCCCCTAAATCCCAGGAAAAAAGGGAAGTTATGACCCAAAATTACGCCAAAGCCCATAAGCAGCCCGGGAAGCTGCGTGGCTTCATACGGAATAAAGGCAACATGTCCGAAAATTATATAGTTTACGGCCATAATGGGTATGACGGTTTTTAATATATCAAGAAGCAGCACCAAAAGGCCGAATTTTATGCCCATGACCCTAAGTGCATTTGTGGCACCTGCGTTGCCTGTGCCATGCTCTTTGATATTGATTTTCTTAAAGAATTTGCCCACAAAATAGGCCGATTGCAAGCAACCTGCCATGTATCCAATGGGTATTAACAACATTCCGATAAGCAAAAGACTCATACTCAACTCCGATTCCTAACGATAAAATGTATTGGTGTGCCTTTAAAGCCGAAATTTTGTCTAATTTGGTTTTCTATATATCTTTTGTATGAAAAATGCATTAGTTCTGAGTTATTTACAAAGAGTATGAAGGTTGGCGGTTTTACAGAAACTTGTGTGATATAGTAGATTTTTAGAGCAATGCCCTTTGTGGCAGGAGGCTGATTCATTGCTGTCGCTTCTAAAAGCACTTCATTTAATATGCCTGTTTGTATGCGCAGATTGGCGTTTTGGTTGGCAATGTTTATTTCTTCAAAGAGATTTGTTACTCTTTGTCCTGATTTAGCAGATATGAAGAGTTTTGATGCATATGGCATATATTTAAGCTCGCTGTCGATTTTATCTGTATATTTCTTCATGGTCTTATTGTCTTTTTCTACCGCATCCCATTTGTTAACTACAACTATACCCGCTTTGCCTTTTTCGTGGGCAATACCGGCTATTTTGGTGTCCTGGTCTGTTATATTATCTTCAGCAGAAATAACCAGCACGGCAACATCGCAGCGTTCTACAGCAGAAACCGCACGTACAAGGCTGTATTTTTCGATATTTTCTGTAATTTTACTCTTGCGCCGTATACCTGCCGTGTCTATGAACATATATTTTTGACCATTTTTTTCGAAATATGTATTAACAGCATCCCTAGTAGTGCCGGGAACATCAGAAACTATAACCCGCTCTTCTCCCAATATACGGTTAATTATAGAAGATTTGCCAACATTGGGTTTTCCTACTATAGCCACTTTGATTAGTTCATCATCTTCATCTTCGTTAGCATCTTTCGGAAAATGATTGCAAATTTCGTCAAGCATGTCTCCCAAACCCAACATATTTGCGGCAGAAACGGGCATGGGTACACCAAGGCCAAGTGCATAAAATTCATATGCAAGGCCCTCTTGCTTTACATCATCCAATTTATTTACCACAAGAACAATGGGTTTAGAGCTTCGGCGCAAAATATCTACGGCATCCAAGTCACCGTCTACAATGCCTGTCTTGCCATCCACAACAAAAACAATCACGTCGGCTGTTTCTATAGCCAGCCCCGCCTGATGCAGAATTTGACGGGGTATATATTCCTCTGATGCAGTGTCTAAACCTCCGGTGTCTATTATGGTAAATTTATGGTTAAGCCAAGCGGCTTCGGCATACAGCCTATCTCTTGTAACGCCCGGCGTGTCTTCGACAATAGACAATCTGGAACCCACTATGCGATTAAATAAAGTAGACTTGCCAACATTGGGACGCCCAACTACTGCTACAACAGGTTGCATATGTTCTCCTCATACTAAAACAAGCGATATCTCGCATACATGCAGCCGTTACTTCTTAAGTAAATGCCGCTCTTACAAAACACGAAATGCCGCCCTTACGTTAAATATTAACAATAACAAGTGAAAGCTTTGTTACTTAAGTTTTATTATACCTATAAACCTATTTCTTGTCAACATCTTTTTTAATAAGAAGCGGAAATATGAGTACTTATAAAATTATATACACCTGCACCGTCATTACAGGCTTTCTTTATGTATTGGCTGCGGGTTAAGCCCTTAATGACGGCATGATATGATAGAATCCCTTTTAAATATGTTGTTGTTCACCTCATTTAATATAGAGGTATTGAAGTCAAATTATATAAAAATAACTTATCAAAAAATGTTAAAAAAATCATAAAAAGGTATTGATTTCTAAATATGGGTATGTTATTATAGACTTGTCCAAGCTAAATATGTTAAACAAAATATTGCATTGTATTATACAATAGGTTTATAGTAATTTACATAAGGCCAAATTCTTCTAACATTTTGATAGTTGAGTATCAGATATGTAATTCCATAGCAAGCTGCTATTTTTCACCCTAAATATATTACAGGAGGTGATTTATTTTACAAGCATAATGACGAACTTTATATGAAAGGATGTGTTTTAGGCAACGGAAATTTGTTTTGTTTCATCAATTCACCAGATTCTCAAGTATTTATTGTGTACTTGGACAGAGAAAGGGGTAAACCATGAAGAAAAAACAATTAATTGGACGCTTTTTAGGTTTTATTGTGGCATTTGTAATGGCATTTACATCCATTACCGTAATGCCGGTGTCGGCGTTTGCAGATAATGCCGAAGGGTCTGCCGGGCCTGTCCCGGATATGGGCCGGCGTTTTGTTATCGATTTTTTTGATTTTGGATTGAGCCAAGAATATGCAGATGCATTGCTGGCTGAAGCAGAGGCGGTTGTTGAAGGTGTTCTTTATGCACTGGATTACAATGCGCCTCTTTCTTATTACACAACCCCGGAAGATGTAGTTGCAGCCGTAGCACATGCGTTTAATATTAGTCCGACTGACTTCGGGCCTGTTGGTTTACATAGCGCACTCTTCATAGAAGATGAGCATGGGGCTTTGTTTATCATGGGTGAAATCACACTCTCAATTGACTTGAATGAGCTTGGCTTTAATGTTACACCAATTTCTGCTGTAATTTCATTAAGGTTAGCGCTGGAACAGTTAGGGTTTTCTGGAGGCCCTGCGGAGCCTGTGCCCGGTGTACCGTATGATGGTTATTACGAAAACGATTATGACGGCTATCTTAACTATGAACCTGACGAAGAAAACAACGATGAATTTAACTATGGTACATATATTTATGAACAAGTTTATAATTTACCTCCGCCTCCGTTTGCAGAAACAGCGAATCTTTCAGGCGGAAGCGGAAATACGGAAATACGGAATGTGCCGATAGCAGGCGTAGTAGGCACAAAGTTGATTCTTGGCGGGGATGTGTATATAACAGGAAGTGATATCCCGGCAGAAGGCAAAATCGTATGGAGCTTTTGTGAGGACAGCATATACGGCTTTCTTACCGCCGAATATGCGGAGCTTAGTTTCGATGAAGAAACAGGCATATCTTCTATAACCGTAACGCGTGCGGGAAGAGTGGCCCTGATAGCTGATGTTATTCCGGAAGCTTTACCGACGGAATTTTATGAGGTTGAACTTTACTCTTATCCTGCATTTATGGAATATGCTGTTTTTGATATGCTTGACCTTAGAGGAATTGAAATTCGGATTAAAGGTGAAGGAAACGAAACTGTGTTGCGCTACAATGACATTACCCCCGAAATGATTACATGGGAAAATGGGCGCAATTTGGATTACAGGGCTGACTTTATTGCAGACCAATCTCTCGATAAAACTTACAGAACGGTTATTATTACAATTGTTGAGGGATTATATGTGACAATTGACCTTCCTGTTAGGCGGTATGCGTTTGATGACGGCGAATACTTTGCCCTTCGTTTAGCATCATCAAATCCTGTCAATGGCGGCATAGGAGAAGTGCGGCGCACGGGGCAGGCAACCGTATTCCATCAAGCCTTTGCTAATGTTACAACCAACCCGTTATTAGGAGAAGACGGCAAGTTTTCACAAAATCTTAACAATAACGCTCTTTTTGGATTTGCTCATAATCGAGGTGAACAAATTGGATATGGCATTATGTCGATAGGCAGAGACAGGCTTATTGATTCTGCGATTGATAATCCAACTTGGGCAATCAGTGTTTGGGCTGACCGTAACGTGCAGCAAGATGCGGCTAATGACCAGCTTTTGTGGCGGGCGGTTCGTCTTCCGAACGGATACTATGCCGTACTTTATGCAAATAATGACGAAAGTGTTGATGCGTTTGGCGGGCCAAGAGCTATGAGAATAAATGCCCTTAATCAAAACATACAAATGCCGCGCATTGACCTCTCCAATCCCAATTGGTGGCATGACAGCAACTTGTGGTTTGAAATAGAATCAGGAACGCCGCATGATGTTCCCACATACCTTGTTTCTATCGGAGATATTGAACTTGTGGACGGCAATGTTGATGTCCTTAGCTCCCTTAGGGCAGGCACGATAACATTTGGCATACCCGGAAGTCCGATTGCCGTTGAAAATGTACCTTTGCAATGGTACAGAGGAGAAACGGAAAACGGCCCTTGGGCGGCTGTTGATGATGGGACAAGCCCGGTGTATATAATTCATGACGACGACGAAGGACATTGGTTAAGAGTGGGGGCGCATCCTGCGGCGCCATATGTACTTGGTGATGCTGTTTTCAGTGCAGCCATCGGCCCTGTTGCACCAAGGCCGGATTATGTGGTTCATTCTGCTGATATATTAAGCATACGTATGATTGAAATGGGCTGGCTTGATATACGGTGGAGAAACCGCATGGCATTTGACACAACCATAAGCCACGAACAAAATGCAATCAGAAGACCCGAAAATTTCCGGTTAACGATTGACGGCGAAGAAGTGGGCATTGCAATTGCAATGTATTATGAATTCCCTGTTGTTAACCCCCATACCTTTATGAGCAGTATCCGTGTAGAAAATTGGGAATATTGGTGGGATAAATTTGAAATTAATCAGTTTAATCACCCGGACAGCAGTACTCCGTTATTCTATGAATGGCTTAATTATGACATAGGCAATGACCCGCTTGGAATATTTGAGTGGTGCGAAATTGATGGGATGTTTACATTTACAGGCGAAGCTGTTCCATTTAATATGCAGCTGCAAGTGCTTGAGCCGTTACCGCTGCATGTCAGTGCAGGCGGCGGAACCATTAATACTATGGATGTAGTTTATGATGTTCTCTATATTCCTTACTATCAATTTATCGCCCCTATATACAGCTCTGTTTCACATCCTGATTCTCCTTATTCTGATATATATATTCGTATAGCCGGAACCATGCCGCGGGCAAATGCTCTTGCAAATGCTGAAAGAGCCAGGATTATGCTTGAGCATACCCTTTATTATGATGATGCAGAATCCGATTTTTTAAATGGGATAATCACACAGTCACTGCAAAGGCACGGATTTAATAAGATTCTTACCGGAGTCGGCGAGAATGCCGTATTTATGCCTGAATTTAGAGGCAGAACATTTGGCAGCTCTCCTGCTGCCGGATATGGCGGACGCAACAACTTTACAAACGCCGCAGGCGGAATGATGAGCGTAAACGTGTTTAACCACGAAGTAGGCCACGCAATTGATGGTTTTGCAATTATGTATCTTGCCGACAATGCGGCAGACCCGGAAATGCGTGTATTTTTCAATGATATCAGAAGGCGGCTTGCTTTCTATTTTGCAGAAATTCAAGAACAGGATTGGTTTAATCCGGGTTTTGGTTCAACTTTCCGTAATAATAGAGGAGAAATGTTTGCCGGGCTTTTTGAAGTTTGGTTTAATACCAGAGGACAAAACAATGCACAGCCCACGGGACGTTTGGCACTGCAAGGCTATCATCCTGAATTGTATCAGTTGACATCATTATTCCTTCTTTCGGAAGATTTTCCGAATATTCCCGGCTGGGCACGACCTGCGCCCAGTACTTTCAGAGGACAGCGTACACCAAGGGTATTTGTGCCGAACAGAGGTGCTAATCATGATTTGACAACCATTCGCTATCAATTCGGGTCAATGTGGGAAGTTGAGCCTGCGGAAGTTGGTCAGCTTGGCATACCAACCGCATTTAACTCTCCTGCGCACAGGGCACCAACGCCGGGCGCACGCCCATACAGCGGCGGGCAGTACTTTAAAATTCTTGACAGCGTGAGATACCAATGGTGGACCGGAAGCATGTATGGTGTGCAGTTAAATACATGGTTCGATTGGTCAAACGGTACAGCCGCACCTATGCGGGGAACATTCCTTGTCACTCCGCAGGAATTCAGAATGCCTGACGGTACATATAAGAGCGTCTACAGCATTACAGCATCAGGTGACGATTTTGGTGCCGACGGAGGGCCTTTTGACCATAGATTCGGTAATGACCTCCACACTCTGCCCGGTGTATTCGGCAATCCTGACGGCACCGGCCGTCATTACGGCGGCAGCTCCTTTGGTATAATTAACCCTGATTTAGTGGATGCACCTGAACCGCTTCCGGTTGTAAGAGGAATGCCGCATAATCCCGATAATCCATATCAGTTGTGGTATTTTGTGGGCGTACAAGGACGCTATATGCAGATAGCTAATTTAGGGATGCAGCTTAGAGGTCAGCAAATGGTGATATCCACCAGAGGCGGCTATGCGCCGTGGAGCGGAGGTACATATTATCTTGAGCCGTGGCAGATGAATCCCGAACCGGGCGCAATCATGCAAATTGTTCAACTTAGAACTACTCCTGCGGCTGCCGCACAAAATACACGCCTTACTCACTTTAGATACAATATTATCCCTAATGTCCGTTATGATGTGATAATGGAAGATGTCTGGATTGATTTAAATGAAGATGTTATTTGGATTAGATGGACAGAAGATGTTGCGGATATCGCCATTGCCGGCAATGTTGACAATTTCCGTGTAGTGCAGGCTGGTGAATATTTTGAACTGCTGCAGGAAGGTTCGTTTACTGCAGGAAATATTACAAGACTTCAATTGGCAGAACCGGCTCTTGCAACAATGTTAGGCGGAGCGGGTCTTAGCATACAATTTGAAGGAATGGCCTATAGCGTAAGTGGATTACCGCTTAATAATCAAAGAACTTTCAACTTCCGAGGCGAAAATTGGCCTGCGCCTTCTTATGAATGGGATATGCTTGATGCAAGAACTGCATATGCACAAAACCTTCTTAATATGCCTACAGAAGTAAGCGAAGATGGGCTTGACGTATGGAACAGCATTTATTGGGTAAACCGTTCAACAATGGATGCGTTGCTTAATTCGGTTGCATCAGCCAGGGCAACGCTTCGGCCGCACCTTGCCGCACCTTCCGTTACATCATCCGATATCGTAAATGCTTCTGCTGCCCTTAATGCTGCTATCAATCAGTTTACTGGTGCAAGAGCACTTGGTTTGTATGATAACGAACCCGGATGGGAATATCCCGAGCTGATTGAGGAGCTTTACGAACTCTTAATCCATGCCCGATATATTGTGGAAACCACCTATGTAAGTGAAAATGGAGCAAACGTGCTTGCAACATACTTCTGGGTGATACAATCTGTTATGGATGAAATTGAGCAAGCCATATATTCCGCCGAAGGCGTAATCAGTGAACCTTTAACGGAAGCTGTTGTTCTGGAAGTAATAAATGACCTTAATAACACAATTGACCTTGTGATGGATGAAAGCAGATGGGGACTTGAAAAAATCACATTCCTTCCGCCCGGAAGTCTTGGCGGCGTAATTGGCAATACATTCGTCCGTGATTATGACCCCAATGCCCGCTGGAGCTTGTACCACAGCATTGTTACCGAACACTTTATAATTTTCTGGGAGAATACCGGAACATGGACAAACGGAGGGCCGGGCAATGCGCCTTATACCGGAATTGACGCCACCAATACATTCCTTCCGATGGATGAAATAGCCGAAGCGCATGACAGGATTTTTGAGTTTATTCGTGATGATATTGGCTGGGCCAATCCGGAAAGGGCCAATCCGAGAAGGGGTGAGCCTGACAATCGCCACCGTTGGGATACACATAGGATGATTTCCTTCATCGACTACAGAAACGCATGGCATGCAAGCGGAGGGACAACGGGGACTGCGGCGGCGCCCGGAGGCGACAACCGTATCGGTACTATATGGCAAAGTTTGGTACCATCCCGGCCTGCCCGTTATTGGCCCGGCTCTGTAACAACCATTGAGCCATACAGTTTCCCGACATTTGTACACGAAATAGGTCATGCTTTCCAAGCGATGAGCCGTATTGAGTACCCTGTCAACGTAACCAACAACACGCCGGGAGCGCCGGGGGTCGGCTCTTTGGGTGAAATACAGTCACAACATAAAGTATGGCAGATGTATCCGGGATGGTTCTATATGGAACACCACGGGCAGCTCTTTATGAACAACACACACAGGGGATTCTTGCATCCTACCGTGCAGTGGTCAGCTCCCATGCTGTTTGAATACTGGACATATCTGCATGGCTCAACAATAGCAGGACGCTTGAACCGACAAGGTGTTGCGGGTCTTCAGCAGGATATTGTAGCGGCATATATCCGATATACAAGTATCACTCAAGAGCAATTTAATGACGAAGTATTTGATGCAAGCAGAAGATTTGTAACATGGGATTTGCCCCGCATAAGGGAAGCGAATGCACCTTTCGCAAACTCCGACCAATTTGCAACCGCTTTTACAACCGACGGACGCAGTGACTGGTACAGAATTTCCCCAATGCGTGCGCCAAACAGTTATGGTTTTAACGCAATACGCTTGGATGTGCCCGCAAGCGGAACAGTTGTAAATCTGGACTTCCAAGGTCTTGGACATCCCGATTTTGCCATAACGGCCGCAAGAAGGCATCTTGCGGGATGGAGATACGGCTTTGCGGCAATGACCGCAGAAGGAACCCGCATATACGGCCCGATTAATTCCGCTTCATACACAAATCCCACGGGCAGTACCGGCTTCACAATTCCTGATGACACAGAATACCTGTGGCTTGTAGTCACCGGTGCACCAACCCAGCATTGGAACGGCGCAATCGGACATGGTTCGGAAAACTGGGGTTATGAAATAAGGCTTGAAAATGCCATGTTCCACGATACCGTTTCCGTCACTTTTGTCGGCACCGACTTTGCCATGTTGGACAGCTCTATTGAAGCGGCACAAGCCAGAGTTGAAGCAAATTATCCTGCATACAGATGGGAAGCGATGCAAACGGCATTTGCAGCCGCATTGGAAGTGCGCGCTCTTGGCGCAGATGCCGAACAGGCAGATGTTAATGAGGCTAACAGCGAATTAATAATTGCAATCTTTGGCTTAACAGGCATAAATCCAGAGGAAGTTGCCTCGGCACTTAGTATACCCGGTGCAATAAATGCAGCAGGAGGGAATATAGCTCGTGTTGAACATGGCGGAACATTGACATTAAGCCATGTACACGGATGGGGAGCAGGCAATATGACTTTCCATAACCAGCAGGCCGCAGGATTGCGTAACGGCATTTTGAACGGAAGTCATTGGCATACTCATAATGCACAAAATACAGACCCGGCATTGTTTAATAACGACCCAAACGACCGCCACACCATTACAATGACATGGCCGGAACCGATGATGGTAAACGGAACGCGTATCATGTGGTGGAATGACGCTGCGGCCGGTTCAGGAACAGGCGTAGCACCTCCGGGAGCCGACACTTTTGTTGAATACTGGAACGGAAGCGAATGGGTAAGAATAAACCAAACAATAACAGACCAAGGCTTGGGTTCCGGCGTGCTTGGAAATATTTCTAATGCCCTGAACTTCAATAATACACGCTGGAACGGTGCATTTTTCGAGCCTGTGGAAACCACTGCATTCCGTATCAATACAGCCAGAGCCCCCGGTGTTGGAGCGGATGCAGGCATTGGCGCAGTACAATGGGAAATTTTCGGAGAAGCCGCGCCTCCGCAGCCATCCTTCCTTTCCTTCAACATCTTCAATAACAACACCGACGCTCAAGTGCCCGGCCTTGCGGGAACCATACGCATGTGGACGCAGCTTGACGGCGTTAATTCCTTGGTGCGCTTTGCAGATTTAGACATAACCGCTGTATTGGAAGATAATACATGCGCAATGGAATTTGTCCGCATAAACCGCATATGGAACAACATGGATTATCTGAATTTTATTGATGTAGACAAAAACGCACCGTGGCAGAATATTTACTTCACAGCAATATACCACGGACAAGTTATTGAATTTACATTAACCAACAACAGATATCTGTCTGCAACAGTTTTTGAAGAAGATTGGCGCGAATCCATAAATGTTCGCTTCTTCCAAGGCGTTGACCCCGTAATAGCATTTAATATTCCTCTTGCAAGCATCACTTTGATAATAGACGGTGCAGAAGTGGGCGATATAAGAGACTATACCTTAAATATAGCAGGATGGCAAACAGAAACATCCGCTGTATTTATAAATAAGCTTCTTCCTTGGCAAGAAGCAACTCTTATAGTGGAGATATTTGGTCAGACTTGGGAGCGTACATGGCTTAACAACATGTTTGAACCTGAACCTGCAAGAGAGGTGTTTAACGTAAGATTCTTAAATTTCTTTGCGGGCGTGGCTATGGATGTGGAAGTTTATGACGGTGATACATTAGCCTTACCTACAGAAGCAGACTTTACTGCTGATGTATTAAGATGGGGCTTAGACTGGATAAGGCCCGGCAGAGATTTCACCGGAAATTGGCTTGCCTTCATAGGCGGCGTATGGGTGCCTTTTACTGATATTGTCAATAATGAGATAATTGTCACTTCAAATATCACCCTTATGCCTGAAGCTGACTATGCTATCACGTACAACCCAACCTTGGTTAGTGCAGTAACAGACCCGGGAAGTTTTGTGTCAATAACTGAAACGGCAAGGAACAGCAGAGTATGGGTTTTAACTTTCAACACAGTCAATACCTTCTCTGATGGTAAAGTAATGCTAGCACAATATCAAGTTAATCTTAGCGGTAATAATGCCAACTTGACAGGCGAGTATGTATTTGGTGCCGGTCATGACTTGGAAGGATATGCTCTTAGATTTGATATTAGGGATAATGGGTCTAATATTCATCGGCTTGAATTGATTGGATGATAATTCCTTGGCTATGTTTTGTAAGTAGTGACAATGGTTAATTAGTAATAGAAAAACCTCCTGTCGTAAAATAAAAATGATGGGAGGTTTTTGATTGAAATTCACTAACTTATCTAAGAACTTGTCTACTATCTAATCTGAACCAATTTTTGAGCGTCTTTTTTACTATTTATTGTGCGTTTTTTGCACAATCCAAAGGGTACAACCCGACGATTGTGCGTTTTTTGCACAATCCAAAGGGTGCGAAAAATTGTGTGAAGATAGATAGTAGACAGGTTCTAAAATACTGCTTCGCAGGGGTGATTTGCAGTCCCTGCGAAGTTTTAATTATAATGTGTCATTATTTAGGCAAGTATGGGCTTGGTTTGCATGCTTAAAAGAAAGCCAGTAAAATCAATATTACTCCTCCGAGCCAAGCTAGATTTATAGTAGATTTTTTTGCAATTTTGCCGCCGATAAAACATCCCAAAACCACTGCTGCCACGTCTATAACAAGAGAAAAGACGATTATCTGCAAGTGATTTACATCTGACAGTCCTGCGCCAAAACCTAAAGCAAAAGCATCGATTGCCACAGCCACAGCTACCGCGACAGCCTCTTTCGGTGATATTATCCTGGATTTGTCTATATCTGCTTTTTCGGGGTCGGCATATACATTTAGAATAAATCTAAGGTTAAATGCTGAAAATTCCATCTTTTTTAAAGAATCACTGCGTTTGCGGATTAGTCTTTTTATAACGCTGTCAAAAATCTTTGCAAGCCCAAGCATAAATAAGATACCAAAGGAAAGAGCTTCGGCCAGGCCTTCGGGGATAAAAGGCAGAAAAGATGCTCCAAGATAAATAGATAGACCTAATATGATGCTGCCAATAATGGTTATTATCATAATTGACTTTAAAGGTATCTTTATTTTACTGCTGCCATATGCAAAGCTTACTGCGAATATGTCTATGGATAAAATGGCCGCAAGAAGCAATGCTTCCAATGATATGCTAATATAAATCACTTCCCGTTATGAGCATATTGCTCAAGTTTTCATTGATTTATCGTATGCAAAAGGCTTTTCCGTAGTGCTTACTGCATCTAAAAGCCGGTATTTCATTGAAGAAATACCGGCTTTTAGATGCAAAGTGCGAAGAATTTTAATTCGTAAGTCCCGCATATATTGTTTCGAGGTTAAAGCGCATCATTTCATAATATGTTCCTGCAACTCCGCCGGGCTCTGACAAAGAATCTGTAAACAGCATGGCAAACACCGGAATGCCTGTTTCTGCGGAAATTTGCTCAATATACTGCGTATCTACGCTGCTTTCTGCAAATAATGACCTTACTTCGGAGCTATTTACAATATTTATAAGTGCAAGCATTTGCTCCGGCGTTCCTTCTTCTTCTGCGTTAAGCTCCCAAATGTATGCTTCGTAAAGATTATATGCGGCGGCAAAATATCTGAATGCGCCTTCTGAAGTTACAAGCAGTCTTTGTGCATCCGGTATATGGTCAAAACGTCCAACCCATTCGCTATGCAATGCATCAAGCCTAGCGATAAAGTTTTGGGCATTTTCCCGGAAGGTGTCGGAATTTTCGGGGGAGAAATTGCTCAATACTCTTTCTATATTTTGAACATATATGATGCCTTTGCTAAGGTCTAGCCAAGCATGCGGGTCTTCTTCATCTTCCATGCCTTCTGTCAGCAAGAAAAACGGAGTTATGCCTTCGGTTACACGGAAATAGTTAACTCCTTCCACCATGCCTGTGCTTTCCATAAGATTTTCAAACCATTCGTTGCCGGCTTCTAAATTCCAGCCATTGTAGAAAATTATATCTGCACCTGCAACGGCCATCATATCTGACGGCATAATTTCATGTTCTTCCGGGTTGTCTCCTATGGGAACTATGGTGTAAATTTCAACCAAATCTCCCGCTATTTGATATACCATATCGGATATAATAGAAAATGTTGAAACTACTTGAATTCTTTCTTGGGCAGAGCTTACTGCGGCTGTATCCGAAGACTGACCTTCGCTGTTGCCGCAAGCTGTTAATATCAATAATGATGACAATGCTAATAGTACATAAAATAATTTTTTCATATTAAATTAAATCCTCTCTAATGTCTTATATTTGAATTGCTTTTTATTTGGAATATCAACCCTTTTTTCGGGGCAAATATTAATGCCAAAGTAAATATTGCCGCCAGGGTCAGTACAATACTTGCTCCCGACGGTAAATTGAAGCTTATGCTGAAAAACATGCCTACAACTGCGCTGACTGCTCCTATAGCGGTTGAAACAGCAAGCATAATGGGCAGTCTATTGGTTAAAAGATAGCTTGTTGCGGCTGGTGCAATTATCATAGCAACAATAAGTATAGCTCCTACAACCTGCAAAGATGAAACTATTATTAATGTAAGCATAAACAGGAAGGAGTAATGAATAACTCTTGTTTTAAGGCCGTAAATCTTAGCTAATGTTTCATCAAAGGAAGTTATCAGCAGTTCTTTGTAAAACAGCAATATGAAAAGAAGCAGTACTATGCCTACAATGGAAAGTGTTGTAATATCAAGAGAGCTTACAGTTAAAACATTGCCGAACAAAACGCTATGTAAATCTGTTACAGTTCTTATGCGGGATATCAAAACAAGCCCCAAAGCAAAAAACGAGCTAAAGACAATACCTATTATCGCATCTTTTTTCAGCTTAGATTTTTCAGATATAAAGCCGATTGCAAAAGACGCCAAAATGCCGAAGGCGGAGGCTCCGATAAAATGACTTATGCCAAGAACCTGACTAATAGCAACACCGGGTATCACAGCATGAGATATGGCATCTCCCATCAAAGACAAGCCCCGTAAAATTATGAAACTGCCTATGGCTCCTGCTATAACACCGACCAAAACAGCGGCAAGAACGGCCCTGCCCATGAAGCTGTAGTTCATTATCACATGAAGAAAATTATTAATCATGATAAGCCCCCCGGCCCGAAAATATCTATAATAGAGCCTGTATATGCCTTGGCGATGTTTTCCTTTGTAAAAGTGGTTTTTGTATCCCCGAATGCGATAACATCTTTGTCTAAAATAATGATTTCATCAAAATAATCGTAAACATTATTTAAGTCATGATATACCATTATTATAGTTTTTCCGGCGTCACGCAGGCTGCGCAATATTTTCATAATCTTTTGCTCGCTGTCTGCGTCTATTCCCGCAAAGGGTTCATCTAAAAATATTATTTGCGCATCCTGCGCCAGCACCCTTGCCAGAAAAACTCTTTGAAGCTGACCCCCGGACAGTTCACCTATTTGAGATTTTGCAAAACCCTCCATATCAACTTCTTTTAATGCATTTAAAACTTTTCTTTTATGTTCTTTGTTTGGATATCTGAAAAGTCCAATTTTAGGGAAAAGCCCAAGCATAACAACGTCTTTTACTTGTATGGGAAAATTTAAGTCATTATCGACCCGCTGCTTAACATAAGATGTCACTTTTTTTATGCTTTCCATAGGCTTTTCATCAAAACTGGCGGTGCCCGATGAAGGCCTTACCAAATTTAAAATGGCTTTAATAAGCGTAGACTTACCGGCCCCATTGGGACCAATAATTCCAATAAGTTTGCCTTTGCTAACGGAAAATGAAATATTTTCTAAAACTTCTTTTCCGGAATAGCTGACAGATAGATTATTTACAGATAACATGCCTTTTGAATTATTTCTAATTATCATCCCCTCCCTTATATTTTAGTTAACTTCAACTAACTATTATTCTATTATAGTTATACGGCAATGTCAATACCTATTTTAAATTTTTTTGTAATCATCTCTATAACTTGGTTTATTTATTATAATTTGGTTATTACGAACTAACTTTTTAATATAACGTCCGTAAACTGTGTATAAACCTTGCGGGATATGTCCATACTCTTCCATAATCCCCTAATTCGCAAATTTTACAATAAAAAAAGTCAATTTGCAAAAGGCAAAATGACTTGGCGGCTAATTTTACATAAAAGAGAGTTTCGCAAAAAAATTGCGAATATATAAATATATCTCTTGACATGAGAAAAAGAGACTGTTATAATTAAGGTCTGCATTATTGCGGGTTGGCAGCAAATGGGCGCAATTGCCCCATTTCTGCCGATTGTGTTTAGTATATCACACTCTTAAAAAAAAATCAAGAAATTTTTTAATATATTTCTGGAAATATTGCAAGAGGTAGTAAAATGAACTAAAAGTGCTACGAATAACTTTAAGGGAGTAGATGCGCTATGGAGAAAAACAGAATACGTCGGCTTGCAAACGGCGGCGTAGACCGTATGAGTTATTCCAGAATCGACGAGATTTTGTCTATGCCAAATCTTATTGAGGTTCAAAAAGACAGTTACAGATGGTTTCTTGAAGAGGGCCTTGACGAGGTTTTTACCGACATATCACCCATCACTAACTATGGAGAAACTCTTGTACTTGAATTTGTGGGCCATTATCTGGATGAAACGGACTCCAAATACACCATTGAGGAATGTAAAGAGAGGGATGCAACATATGCAGCCCCTTTAAGAATAAAGGCTCGTCTTCGCAACAAAGAAGCCAATGAAATAAAAGAGCAGGAGATTTTTATGGGGGAATTTCCCCTTATGACCCATACGGGAACCTTCATTATAAATGGCGCAGAGCGTGTTGTGGTTTCGCAGCTTGTTCGTTCTCCCGGTATCTATTATGACATAGACCATGATAAGATGGGCAAACAGTTGTTAAGTTCAACCGTAATCCCCAACAGGGGCGCTTGGCTTGAATATGAAACAGACGGCAATGATATTTTTTCTATCAGAGTAGACAGAACCAGAAAAATACCCGTGACATGCTTCATACGTGCTATGGGTGTTGCAACTGACGCCGAAATTATAGAACTTTTCGGCGAAGAACCAAAGCTTTTGGCCACAATTGAAAAGGATGTAAGCAAAAACAAAGAAGAGGGATTGCTGGAAGTTTATAAACGCCTGCGTCCGGGTGAACCTCCAACGGTGGAATCTGCCGAATCTTTAATTCGTTCTATGTTCTTTGACCCTAAGCGTTATGATTTGGCAAAAGTCGGGCGTTATAAATTTAATAAAAAATTGGCTCTTCGCAGCCGCGTCAAAGGAATGACATTAGCAAAAGATTCCGTAAATCCCCTTACCGGCGAAGTTATTGCGGCTGCCGGTCAGATTATTACCCTAGAAATGGCTGATGCTATACAAAATTCCGGCTGCAACCATGTGTGGGTAAAGGCTTTGCGCAGCGATGAAGAGGCCGATATAAAAGTCCTTACTAATAATGCCGTTGCTATAGATGCTTTTCTTGCCTTGAGGGGAATTGACCCTGCTGTTGTCGGCATAAAGGAAAAGGTTCATTTTCCTGCGCTTATGACGCTTATGCAAGAAAATGAAGATGATAATGAATTGATACTGGCATTAAAGGCTAATAAAACGAAGCTGGCTCCTAAACATATTACCGTAGATGATATGATGGCATCTATCAATTATATTTTATGCCTGGAATACAATATTGGCAACCGTGATGATATAGACCATTTGGGCAACCGCCGCATACGTGCCGTCGGTGAGCTTTTGCAGAACCAATTCCGCATTGGCCTTTCCCGCATGGAGCGTGTTATTCGTGAGCGTATGACTATACAGGATTTGGAAGGTATTACGCCGCAGGCCCTTATAAATATACGGCCTGTAACTGCTGCTATAAAAGAATTCTTTGGCTCTTCCCAGTTGTCGCAGTTTATGGAGCAAACCAATCCCTTGGGTGAGCTTATCCATAAACGCCGCCTTTCTGCACTTGGGCCGGGCGGTCTTAGCCGTGACAGAGCATCTTTTGAAGTGCGTGACGTACATGACAGTCACTATGGACGCATGTGTCCCATAGAAACGCCTGAAGGTCCTAATATCGGCTTGATAAACTCATTGTCAACCTATGCCAGAATTAATGAATACGGCTTTATTGAAGCTCCGTACCGCATGGTGGATAAAGGGGCCAATCCTCCCAGGCTTACAGATAATTTTATGTATGTAACCGCCGATGAAGAGGAAAATTATGTAATAGCTCAGGCTACTGCACAGCTTAATGAAAATAACGAATTTGTAGACAGTCGTGTTCCCGGCCGACACAAAGATATTATCAACGAATTTGCCGTAAAAGAAATAGACCTTATGGACGTTTCGCCTAAACAGATTGTTTCTGTTTCTACGGCCTTAATACCTTTCTTGGAAAACGATGACGTATCCAGAGCCCTTATGGGCTCCAATATGCAGCGTCAGGCCGTACCGCTTTTGCGCACAGATTCTCCGGTTGTCGGCACAGGCATGGAATACAAAACCGCCAAAGACAGCGGCGTTTGCATAATTGCTAAAAATGACGGTACAGTTGAGGATGTTTCCGCTAACTCTATAGTGGTAAAGACAAGTGCGGGAAGAGATGTTTATAAAGTGGTGAAATTTGTGCGTTCCAACCAAGGAACCTGCATAAACCAACGCCCCATTGTAGAAAAAGGCGACGAAATTAAAGCGGGAGATATAATAGCCGACGGCCCTTCTACACGCGACGGCGAGCTTGCCCTTGGGCAAAATCCGCTTATAGGCTTTATGGCTTGGGAAGGATATAACTACGAAGATGCAATATTGTTAAGTGAAAAACTTGTATCGGAGGATGTTTATACTTCCATACACATTGAAGAATATACTTTGGAATCCAGAGATACCAAGCTTGGCCCCGAGGAAATTACAAGGGACATACCCAATGTGGGTGATGATGCTTTGAGCAATCTTAATACTGACGGAATTATTCGTATAGGTGCAGAAGTGCGCCCTAATGATATATTGGTGGGCAAAGTTACGCCGAAAGGCGAAACGGAGCTAACCGCAGAAGAACGTCTGCTGAGAGCTATTTTCGGTGAAAAGGCCAGAGAGGTTCGTGACACATCTTTGCGTGTTCCTCACGGCGAATCCGGTATTATAGTGGATGTGCGTGTGTTCAGCCGTAAAAGCGGTGATGAACTGCCGCCGGGCGTAAACCAGTCTGTGTCTGTATACATTGCCCAAAAACGCAAAATTTCCGTGGGCGACAAAATGGCAGGACGCCACGGCAACAAAGGTGTTGTATCCCGTGTGCTGCCTATTGAAGACATGCCGTTTTTGCCTAACGGACGTCCCTTGGACATTGTTCTTAACCCCTTGGGCGTACCATCCCGCATGAATATAGGTCAGGTTCTTGAAGTTCACTTGGGTCTTGCGGCAAAGGCTTTAGACTGGAAAGTGGCAACGCCTGTTTTTGACGGAGCAAATGGCACAGATATTATGGATACTTTAGATTTGGCCAACGACTATGTAAATATGACATGGAAGGATTTTGCCGAAAAATGGGAAGATATCCTTGAGCCGGAAATTTTTGAAAAACTTAACCAAAATGTAATACACCGTAAAGAATGGAAAGGCGTGCCTATTACCAGAGACGGAAAGATTCGCCTGCGTGACGGTCGAAGCGGCGAGTTTTTTGATAATCCCGTAACCGTAGGCTATATGCATTATCTAAAACTTCACCATCTGGTAGATGACAAGATACATGCCCGCTCCACAGGCCCGTATTCTCTTGTAACCCAACAGCCGCTGGGCGGAAAAGCCCAATTCGGCGGCCAGCGTTTTGGGGAAATGGAAGTGTGGGCGCTGGAAGCCTATGGTGCCGCATATACTTTGCAGGAGATACTTACAGTTAAGTCGGATGATATTGTCGGGCGTGTAAAAACCTATGAAGCCATTGTAAAAGGTGAAAATATACCCGAACCCGGTGTACCGGAGTCCTTTAAAGTTCTCCTTAAAGAGCTTCAAGCACTTGCGCTGGATGTTCGTGTTTTGATTGGCAATGAAACAGAAGTTGAAATTAAAGAAATTATTGAAGAAGTTGACGACTTAAATGTTAATATCGAAGGAAACGAACCTGATGAATCCTCCTTTGTTAAGAAAGTTAACCGCAGCTTTACGGACTTCCAAAACAGTCTTTTGAACGATGATTTTGATTCGGAAGAAGACGATTTTGACAGCCTGGATGATGAGGTCGATGAAAATGACCTCGAAGATGAAGAAGTGCAGGCCGAAGACCTTGTTGCTGATGCTCTTGCATTAAGCAACGCAAGCTCTGCCGCCCACTTCGGCATGGATAGGAGTTCTGCCGGCGGCGCTATTGATGAAGATGACGAGATGTATGAGGAAGAATAGGAGGATGTCTAATGATAGCTGAAAACATAGTTAAAGAAGCGCACGAAAGAATGCAAGACACTCCCCAAGAAAGAATGAACGACAATCTCTATCAAAGAACATACGATACAACCAGCGAAAATGCCGTAGTCTTTGATTCTATAAAAATCGGCCTTGCTTCTCCCGAAAAAATCAGAGAATGGAGCCGGGGCGAAGTAAAAAAACCCGAAACTATTAATTATCGTACACTAAAGCCCGAAAAAGACGGCCTTTTCTGTGAACGTATCTTTGGTCCTGACAAAGATTGGGAATGTCATTGCGGCAAATATAAGCGTATACGATACAAAGGCACCGTCTGCGACCGCTGCGGCGTTGAAGTTACTAAGAAAAAAGTGCGCAGAGAACGCATGGGTCATATTGAACTTGCCGCTCCCGTGTCCCATATTTGGTATTTTAGAGGTATACCGAGCCGCATGGGCTTGATACTTGCCATGTCTCCGCGCAGTCTGGAAAAAGTATTGTATTTTGCCAGCTATGTTGTGCTGGATGCCGGTGACACCGGTCTGTCTTATAAGCAGCTGCTGACAGAAAGGGAATATCAGGACGCCAAAGAGAAATATGGTGATGATACTTTCCGTGTAGGCATGGGTGCTGAGTCTGTTAAAGAACTGCTGGACGCAATAGATTTGGAAAAAGAAAGCGCAGAGCTTAAGACATCCTTAAAAACTGCCGTTGGGCAGAAACGCATTAGAGTACTGAAAAAACTTGAAGTTATAGAATCTTTCCGTATAAGCGGCAATCATCCGTCTTGGATGATTTTAGAAGCGGTACCTGTTATTCCGCCTGATTTGCGCCCAATGGTGCAATTGGACGGCGGACGTTTTGCCACCAGTGACTTAAATGACCTATACAGACGTGTTATTAACCGCAACAACCGCTTAAAAAGGCTTTTAGACCTTGGCGCCCCCGAAATTATTGTGCGCAATGAAAAGCGTATGCTTCAAGAAGCGGTGGATGCTCTTATAGACAACGGCCGCCGCGGCCGTCCTGTAACAGGCCCGGGCAACAGGCCGCTTAAATCTTTATCTGATTTGCTTAAAGGCAAACAAGGCCGCTTCCGCCAAAATCTGCTGGGTAAAAGGGTGGATTATTCAGGGCGTTCTGTTATTGTGGTAGGGCCTACGCTAAAGATTTATCAATGCGGTCTGCCAAAAGAAATGGCTATCGAACTCTTTAAACCTTTCGTAATGAAACGGCTTGTAGAAATGAATGAAGCCCACAATATAAAATCTGCCAAGCGTATGGTGGAAAGGCTGGAAGATAAGGTATGGGACGTTCTTGAAGACGTAATTAAAGAACATCCTGTTATTCTTAACCGTGCGCCAACGCTCCACCGCCTTGGAATACAAGCTTTTGAACCTGTTTTGGTGGAAGGCAAAGCTCTTAAAATCCATCCGCTTGTATGTACTGCATTTAATGCGGACTTTGACGGCGACCAAATGCCGGTGCATCTGCCGCTTTCGGTAGAAGCCCAGGCAGAATGCCGCTTCCTGCTGCTATCTCCAAATAACCTGTTAAAACCTTCCGATGGTGCGCCCATAACCGTTCCTTCACAGGATATGGTGCTTGGGATATATTATTTAACCATTGAAAAAGCGGGCGACAAAGGAGAAGGCAAGATATTTAAAGATGCAGAAGAAGCTATGCTGGCTTACGACAACGGATATATCACCCTGCATGCAAAAATAAAAGTGCGCCGCAAAATGAATATAAACGGCGAAATGATAAGCCGCTTGATAGATACAACCGTAGGGCGCGTTATTTTTAACGAAGCTATTCCGCAGGATATCGGCTTTGTTGACAGAGCAGACCCGGAAAACGCTTTAAAATACGAAGTAGATTTTCTTTGCGATAAAAAGTCGCTCCAGCGTATCATTGACCGCTGCATAAACCGTTACGGTTTTACAGATACTGCCGTTGTGCTGGATAAAATCAAAGATTTGGGCTTTAAATATTCGACAAAAGGGGCTCTTACAGTTTCTGTTTCCGATATGGAAATACCCGAAAGCAAAGCAGAAATTATTGATAAGGCTGAGAAGGAAGTGGAAAACGCCACGCGCATGTTCCGCAGAGGGCTTATGACCAACGAAGAACGCCATGAGCGTGTGCTGTCTATTTGGAACGAAGCCAGCGACACCATTGCCGACAATCTTTTTGACGGTTTAGGGGAATTTAATAACATCCAAATGATGGCCACATCAGGCGCAAGGGGTTCTAAAGCACAGATTAAGCAGCTTGCCGGTATGCGTGGTCTTATGACCGCTGCAAACGGTTCTGTTATTGAACTTCCGATAAAATCCAACTTCCGTGAGGGTCTGTCCGTTCTTGAATATTTCCTGTCTGCCCACGGTGCAAGAAAAACACTGTCCGATACGGCTCTTAAAACTGCCGACTCCGGATATTTAACACGGCGCTTGGTGGATGTTTCCCAAGATATTATCATCCGTGAAGATGATTGTGTGGGAGATAATACTGACAAACCGGGCATGTGGGTTTCTGCCTTTACTGAAAAAACTATGGGGGATTCTGATAGCGTAGAAATTATTGAGTCTTTACGTGATAGAATAACCGGGCGTTGGTCTATTGAAGAAATACGACATCCCAAAACCAATGAAGTGCTTGTGGCAGCCGACACCATGATTTCTCCTGATGCCGCCGATGCAATTGAAAATGCAGGCGTAAAGGAAGTTCATATACGCACGGTTTTAACTTGCAGATGCAAAATCGGCCTATGCTCCAAGTGCTACGGCGCAAACATGGCCTCCGGACGCCCTGTTCGTACAGGCGAGGCCGTAGGAATAATTGCCGCTCAATCCATCGGAGAACCTGGAACCCAGCTTACAATGCGTAATTTCCAAACAGGCGGCATTGCCAGCGTAGAAGACATCACACAAGGTCTTCCTCGTGTAGAGGAGATTTTTGAAGCCCGCAAACCAAAAGGTCTTGCTATCATTGCTGAATTTGGCGGTGTTGTCACTATTTCTGATACTAAGAAGAAACGTGAAGTTACTATAACAAATACAACAACAGGTGACATAAAAGAATATCTTATTCCTTATGGGTCACGCATTTGCGTGTATAACGGAGAAATTATAGAAGCCGGCGATGAAATTACCGAAGGAAGCGTCTATCCTCATGACATACTGAAGATTAAGGGATTAAGAGGCGTGCAGGACTATATGCTGCAAGAAGTTCAAAGAGTATATCGCTTGCAGGGCGTGGACATTAACGACAAACACGTTGAAGTTATAGTGCGCCAGATGCTGAAAAGGGTGCGTGTGGAAGAAAACGGCGATTCTCACTTCCTGCCGGGCAGCTTGATAGACTGGCTGGACTACGAAGAGCAGAATGCGGAGCTTATACGCAAAGGATTTACTCCTGCTGAGGGTTCGCGGGTTCTGTTAGGTATAACCAAAGCATCTCTTGCCACCGATTCTTTCCTTTCCGCTGCTTCTTTCCAGGAAACAACAAGGGTTCTGACAGAGGCTGCAATCAAAGGTAAAATAGACCCGCTTATAGGCTTGAAGGAAAATGTTATTATAGGCAAACTTATTCCTGCCGGTACCGGAATGCATCTGTACCGCAATATAGACGTTGTAAGCAGTGAAGACAGCTTATATAAGTATACAGAATATTCCGACGAGGGTGCCAACGATTTTAATAATTCGGCGGAAGCTGAGAACAGTACTGATTAACTTTTCTTCGTAGGGGCGGCCTGTGGCCGCCCGCTGTACGCAATGGATACAGAAGCACCATTTACGTAAGATAAGTTTAAATTTACAATTACAGTACAAAAAAGATAATTCAGTTAATTTTAATATCGCAAGGCCTGTGCAGATATGCTGCACAGGCCTTTTGTTTTATAAAATTATGAATAATAACTAAGAATTAACAAAAATTTTAATAATTTCGACATTTCCTTTGGATAATTTTTATGAGCTATATTCAAAAAAATATACCTATGCATAATGGAACAGTTGCATTTATGGAAGAAATGTAAGTTGAATATAGTGTTTGTTTTAAAATTCATTTTTTAGTTATATATAAAAATCTTCCATATTTACATATATTTTTAGAAAAGTCATGCCGTAGGAAGCATTTAAAACAGCTATTTGTTTACTTTTGACCGCAAAATTATTAAGATTTCATGTTGCAAGCATATATACTTTGTGCTATACTTGCTGAAATAATGGCTATTTGCCTAATCAAAGGGATAAAACGATGTTTTCATAATTAAATATTAATAAGGAGGTAATTTTATGAAATGGTTCGGAAATCTCAAAATTAAATCAAAGTTGTTTTTCAGTTTCAGCATTGTGCTTTTACTTGTTTTGGTTTTGGCTGTTTATGCAATAATTCAAGTAAACAACATCAATGCCGAATACCACAACTTGCTTAACCACCCGGTTACAACCCGCAACGCTATTTTGCGGACACAATCATATATACGTGATTTCCGCCGTGCAGTTTCCGGCATGGTTATGCATGCTCCTACCGGCAACTCTGCTGCAATAAACGATTTAAGCAACGAGGGTTTGGGGTTTTTGCGTGATGCTTTTACTGCACTTAATGATTATGAACGCGCAGTAACTACAAATGAAAGTCTTACAGCAGCTGAAATCACTGTGCGCCTTTCAAGCTCCATTGATTTAAGAAACCTTCTGCAAGAGTATCATGACAGCATATTTATACCTGTTCGGAATTACTCTTTAGCCGGAAACCACGCATCGGCCCTTGATGTTGTTGCTTCGGGCAGCAATACCATAAATTATCTTATATCAATTACTTATGATTTGGTACATACAGCAGAAATTGAAATGGCTGCACAAACGCAATATGCTTTCAACCTTGCAGATACAACCTTCTATCTGCTTTTAGCAATAAGCATAATTATAATTATAGTATCTATAATTTTGTCTGTAATTGTAGCAAATATTATTTCCCGCCCGATAATCCGCCTGGCTTCGGTGACAAAAGAGGTTGCAGAGGGTAATGTTAATGTCAACATCTCCCGCAATAATCTTTCCAAAGATGAAGTGGGTTCGCTTATGTTTAGCGTTATCAGCGTTATAGACATGGTAAAAGGTCTTGTTAATGACCTTGAGCATTCCACGTCACAGCAGATGCAAGGATTTTTCTCCCATAGACTTGAACCCGCTAAATACAAGGGAGCCTTTTCAAAAGTGGCCGAAAACTCAAATATGCTGTTAGATTCGATTGCCGAAGAAGATAAAGTGCTTTTAGGCTTGCTGTACAGCTTTTCTCATGGTAATTTTAATGTTGATATACCCAATTTTCCAAACGAAAGATATGTTTATACCGAAAATATGTCCCTGTTGAAAGACAGTCTTAAAAAGGCTGTTGGAAATATTAACAAAATAGTAAAAAGTGCAAGCGACGGCGACCTTTCGGTAAAAATAGACTTAACTAATTATGAAGGTGCATGGAAAGAGATTTCCGAAGCTTTTATTAGTTTAATGAAAGTGATAAAAGCACCTTTAGATGAAATTGAGCATAATGTCATGCTTATGTCTCATGGTGATTTTTCAATGATTAAAGGTGATTTTAAAGGGCAGTTTAAGATAGTTGCCGATGCGTGCAACCGAAACAATAAAATTACTTCCGACATCATTGGAGAAATTTCTGAAGTGCTTGAGCGCGTTGCAAGCGGTGACTTGACGCCGGAAACCAAGCTTAAATATGAAGGCTCATACATACCCATAAAGGTTGCGCTGGAATCTATCATAGAGTCCCTTAACAGCATCATGTATGATATTCAGGGTGCTGTTAACCAAGTGGCTGCAGGTGCAGAACAGATATCCGGAAGTGCCATGACCCTTGCAGAAGGTGCGCAAAGACAAACCGCTTCCATTGAAGAGTTAAGCACCCGCATTGCCATTATACACGAAAAATCCACACAAGCCAGTAAAAATGCCGCAGTTGCCAATGATGCCACTAAAAACTCTCAAAATCAAGCTATTGAAGGAACCAAGACTGTTAATTCCATGCAGGAAATTATGGACAATGTTAAGGCATCCTCTGTTGGCATAGGAAAGATTATCAATGTAATATCCGACATTGCTTTCCAAACCAATTTGCTTGCTCTTAACGCCTCTGTTGAAGCCGCCAGAGCAGGCGAGCATGGAAAGTCATTCGGCGTGGTTGCCGATGAAGTGCGTTCCCTTGCCAATAAGAGCCAAAGCTCTGTTTCCGATACTTCTGTAATTATAGATGAAAATGCCAAAAATGTAGAGGAAGGCTTGCGTGATACAAAAGAGGTGGCAAGAGCATTTGAAACCATAGCCGGAAACATTGGCGAAATTGCGGAATTGGTTGGAAGCATTGCTGATATTTCCGATGAACAATTGGAGTCTATATCTTTTATTAACTCAAGCGTAACAGAAATAACGCAGGTTGTCACCGATACTTCGGCAGTGGCGGAAGAGTCCGCTTCGTCTTCGCAGGAATTAAATTCGCAAGCGGAAGTGCTGCGTCAAAAAGTTGCTTTCTTTAAGCTTAAAAGATAGTTTAGCGTGACGTAGGGGCGCTTGCAGCCGCCCGAAATCTGCGTATAGGCCAAGTATATTCATTGCGTAAAGCGGGCGGCCACAGGCGCGCCCCTACGAATTTTGGCCGGTGTCGGCTAAGTATATGGTATTGGTATTTATCTACAGAATAAGCGGACGTCAAAAACGTCCGCTATTTTTTTACAAAAAATAAAAAAAGGGGTTGACTGCCACAAAAATTTAATATACAATAGACTTACAAAAAAGATATTGGCATTTTATGCTAATATCTTCATAGCAACATGGGCACTAAAAAAGTGCTTGTCTGGCGGCCATGTTTTCGCAGACAACACCCCCGGACAAGCACCCGCAGGCCCTTAGACCTGAGAATATTATAACTTCACTTAGGTCTTCTTGTCAAGCCAAACATTCCAACCGCTTGCCAAGACAAAAGGGGCCGGAAAGAGTGAGGTGTTTTTATTATGGAGGAATATTTTGCGCAAGGGATTGACGAGTATGGCAGAATATTTTTAAATGATGATGTTAGGGGAAGAACAATTTTGGGAGCAAATTCCAATGTTGCCGTACATTCTATTGGCACTGTTGTCTTTTTGCAAAGAATGGACTCGGAAGACATTCCGCAGCAGCATTTTGTAAAAACTATTGACAACCTTGGAAATATAGAATTGCCTGCCGAATTGATGGAAAAGTTAAAATGGAAAACAGGAGATGAAATTTCTGTATTTTATGCAGATGCCAAGACAATTGTTTTGCATTTAGACAAAGATAACTAAAAGTAGATGAAAAGTCTTATGACTGATGTATTACGCTATCTGCCATGCAATTAAGCCCTCTGATTGAGGGCTTTTAATATTACAAGAAGTCTGATATAATGTAGTATAAAGGAAGTGATGATGCGTGAATTTTGTAGAATTAGCGGGAGAAGAATTAGCCAAAATATTGGAAAGTCAAGGAATTACAGAGCCTACGCCAATACAGCAGCAAGCCATACCATTAATTTTGAAAGGCAAAGACCTTATGGCGCAGTCTGCAACAGGCACAGGCAAAACATTGGCATATTTACTGCCTGTTTTTGCCGCAATAGATACAGAAATTAAGGCCGCTCAAGCTATAATTGTATGCCCCACTTACGAACTGGCGTCCCAAATTGCCAAAGAAGCTAAGGTTTTGGCGCAAGACCCTGAGGATGTGGCTTTAATTATTGGGTCTGCCGGAAAAGCACGGCAGATTGAGGCACTTAAAAATAAGCCCAAAGTGATAGTATGTACTATACAACGAGTATTGGAGTATATAAATGACAAAAAACTATCTGTTCATCATGTACGTACAGTAGTTTTTGATGAAGCTGACCATCTTTTTGTGCCGGCGAATATGGATTCCATTGAAAAACTGATAAAATCCACCAGAGGACATAGGCAAATTTTGCTGTTTTCTGCCAGTCTGCCTCAAAAAACACTTCAAGCGGCAAGGCCCTTTATGAAAGAAGACAATGCTTTTGTGAATATAGAAGAACGGATGCCGCCAAATATTCATCATTATTATGCAATAGTAGAGGCCAGAGAGAAAATGGAAGTCCTTCGTAAACTTATCCATGCCGCGCCCATCCCGCAAGCCATTGTTTTTGTAGGCGCACCATTTATGGTGAGAAAAGTGGTTGACAGGCTGAACTTCCATAAAATAGCTTCCGCTCCTCTTTATTCCGCAGATGATAAAATTAAACGGAAGCAGTCCATAGATGCGTTTAGGGATGGGCGCATAAATATTCTGGTAGCGTCGGATTTAGGTTCCCGCGGCTTAAACATCGCGGATTTAAGTTATGTTATTAATATGGATTTGCCGGGCAAGCATCTGGACTATCTGCATAGAGCGGGACGCTGCGGAAGAATGGCAAAAGAGGGTAATGTTATCTCTATAATTACGTCAAATGAGAAAGAATTTCTGGATAAAACCGCAAGAAAACTGGGTTTTCATGCATCAGAAATAATTATCAGTTTTGGTAAATTAATTCTTAAAACTACTGAACCCCGATAACCGCAAAAAACGCATCTTTAGCCGCAAAATTACCGTCAAACAATACGGGGGAACCCCACGAACGCCAGCTTTGGCCGTCAGATTTCGCCCACATTGTAACCCTTTCGATATAGTCGGCAAATTCAATATACAGCCCAAATAAATGAGCGTACATTGCTGATTGCCGCGCAGATTGCTCGGGTGTCATAGGAATAGCAGGGGCGGCTTCGCTGCCGAAGGTGATATCCAGTTCTGTAACGGCTAAAGTTGCGCCTGTACGTATAAATCTTTGTATTGCTGCCTGCACAAGGCCTAAATCGGTATTATGGTTAAAATGACTTTGCATACCAATGCCTTCAATAAGCAGACGTCCGTCATATTCGGGATGGCTGCGCCACTGTTCATTTAACTCTTCTACCATTTGTGCAATGGCCTCTCTCTTTGCAGGCACTTCTTCGTTATAGTCATTATAAAACAGCCGTGCATGCGGGTCATATCTCCTTGCAAACACAAAGGCATCAAATATATAGTCCGCCCCGGATTCTCCGGCGGATTCGTCTGCACCGTTTGCATAGGCCAAATACCAATGTGAAACTGCCGCAGGATTGGATGAATCTCTGCGCAAATGGTTGCGCCAATCGCCGCTGAAACTGTCGTCATCACGAAAAACCTCATTAACCACATCCCATGAAAAGATGCGCCCGCTGTAGCGCCCTGCATATTCTCTAATAAAACTTTCCATATTAGCTCTGGCCTCGGCTCTTGTAAGCACTGTGCCGTCCGGATTGCGGTTAAGCCAAGGAGCAGACTGCCCATGCCATACCAATGTATGGCCAATCATTGCTATGTTATTTGCTGCTGCCCAATCAACAATAAGGTCAGATTGACTAAAATCAAATACCCCGGGTGCAGGTGCAATATAGGCCGGCTTCATGGCATTTTCTGCCGTCACCGCATTGTAGTGATGCAGAAACATTGCTAAAGTTTCGGGATTGTTAAAATCATGCGGTGAAATGATGTTGCCAAACATAAAATAGTCCGCAAACCTCTCATACAGAGACTGCAAATTCAAGTCCCACTGCGGCGTTAAATGCGCTTCGCCCACTTGTTCAATTTTGATGAAATCCATTGCCCAAACCTCCACTTCATTTATATCAAAAATAAAATCCAAAGTGCTTATTGGCATATTTGCCTCTATATCGAAAGACATAATGCCGGAGATAAATCTATAATCATCCATATCGTTATTAATAATTTCGCCCTGCCAATATCCGTTTATTTCTTCAACACCATTAACAATAAGAACCGGCGCACTTAGATAGTCACTTTCGTCCAGTAGAATTAGATGCAGAGCGTCTATGGAAATGCGATAGAATCTGCCCGCAGGAAGTTCATCATCAAGGGTCAATCTCCACCGGCCATTATGCAAAATTGTCAGATTATCATTGTGATTTGTTAATATAGTATGAAGCAAAATTTCTATATCAGGGTCAGGCACAACAGAAATATTGCCTCCGCTTGCGTTAAAAAAACCTGTTCCATTTGAAAAATCGCTACGGAAAATCTCTGTGCCTTCACGTGTTACTACAAAATTGCGCATGAAAAATAAGATATCTAAATGGTCATTAATGCCGCCTGATGCATTGCCCAGCTTGACGAATTGTATTTGGTCAAAGGGCAGGCTTCCTTCGAGGTCGCTAAGGTCCAATACACCTCTGAAACTATACCATCCTCTGTTACCGGGGTTAAAAACAGGCGTAAGTATTATATGACGCCAAATACTGTTGGTTTGTACCATCAGCCCTACTTGACGGCTGGGAGTATAAAAATCTACAAAAAACTCATAAACACCGCCTGTTTGCAAGTTAAGCCAGCGGGCATCAATGACGGCGCCATTCCATTGAACGCCGCCTGTGGCTTCTATGCGCAAAACAAGCTCATTTTCGTCCATTAAAGCCAAAGTTTGGCTTGTATCCTCTGCATCTGCCGAATAATCATGCATTTCTTCGCTTTCAACCTGCAATCCATTTGCCGAAAGGCCGGGACTGACAGGTTCTTCGTAGTTATTTGAATTAAATATCATTATCAATATGCCAACCAATATAAATGCCGACAAAATTGCTGCTGTAATAACATGTATTTTTTTCAAGATAAACCTCCATAGCAATTTTATCATTCTATTATATATTTTTTGCGTCAAATAGTAAAGGCCTATGTGGAAAATACTTTGAAGCTGTATGGACATAATATCACATTATAGGTTTTTATGCTAATTCATGTATAAAAGTACAAATAGCATTATTTATGTACGAATATTCATCAAAATACCTTAATTTTTATGTAAATATAATATAAAATAATATTAGTATTATATTAATTATAAAAAATATTCAAAATTTTAATTAAAATTTAGTAATAATGTATATTTCTTGTCCATCTATAAGTACAATTTTTGCATATACAAAATATCAAATATATGAAGACATCTACTGATAAACTTTAGTTATTATTACGTCTTTTTTTCATACTGAATGTGTGGTACAATTATCCATGTAACATTATTATACATGTATAATTTATAAGTAGGATTTATGTAAATCCTTATCCGTTGCGTTTTGGGTATAGGCCATGCCCTGGCGTAATCAGAGCAAAGAATCTATCAATAGGTATTTTACGGTAACTGTCAAACTTACCTTAAATAACAATAAGGTAAAACTATTTTTGAAAGGAGTACTAAGATGAAAAAAAGTATGCACAAGAGAGTGTTCTCTTTAATGGTAGCTGCTATTATGGTTGTTAGTGTGACAACTGTATTTGCGCTGGACGTATCGGCAAATAGTGTTATTCCTTCGGCGGACCGTGTTATAACGGTTAGTAACGAAGCTGAACTGGTAGCGGCTATTGAGGAAGCCAATGCAATTGTAGGTATTGCCGGATTCCAAGATGCCAGAAACCAATTACCTGAACAAGTTGTTCGTGTTCAAGTAGAGCAAAGCATGAATGTTGGTGATATGGGTGTAATTCTTTCCGTACGTGAAGGTCTTCACCTTATTCTTAGCAGCCATAGCAATGGGTTATTTGAACTTTATCAAGACAATGCAGGTCAAAGACACTTTGAAGTATATGGCTCTCTTACCATTTACAATGTAACACTAACACGCAGAAACCCCGGAAACAATGCTTTTTCCGGTGGAGTTTCCGTAAATGGCGGACGTCTTATGATGGCGGAAAATGGAATTATTACAGGCAACCGTGCTGTTAACGGCGGCGGCGTATTTTTAGGTAACGGCGGGCGCCTATATTTGGGTGACGGTTCAGGACTTACAGGAAACACAGCAACCAACGGCGGCGGCGTGTTTGTCGGCCCTGACAGTGTACTTTCTTTAGATGGAACTACTACTCTTTCCGGAAACACAGCAACCAACGGCGGCGGCATTTTTGTTGGGCCTGATGCCGAACTTAATTTAAGCGGCCATGCAGCAATTGCCGGAAACACAGGTAATCGCGGCGGCGGCGTACACTTAAGCGGACAAGGCGCAGTTTTCAACATGGATGGCGGTGCAATCCGTGCAAATCTTCAAATTCGTAACGGTCAGCAAAGGGGCGGCGCGGTTTTCGTTGATGGCGGCGCAATCTTTAACATGACCGGCGGCACCATTGAAGACCATCATGCGCTGAACACAGCTTCTAACAATTCCGCATACGGCACTCCCGGCGTATTCTTAACGGGTGCAAACACTGTCTTTAATATGCTTGGTGATGCGCATATTACAAACAATACATCCAGATGGAATGGTCTTGGCGGCTCTGTTGGTGTACATAGCGGCGCAGAATTTAATATGTCCGGTAATGCTATGATAACAGCAAGCCGTGCAAGTGTTGGCGGTGCAAGTGTGTATGTAACCGGCGCAGATTCTGTATTCAATATGTCTGAAAATGCCATTCTTGATGGAGACAGAAGCCAGTTTGGAGAAACACATTCTTCCGGTAATGGCGTAAATGTTAACAACCGTGCCACTTTCAATATGCATGATAATGCGATTATTCGTAATCATGTTGCTACAACTGTTCAAGGCGGTGCTGGCGGCGGCGGCGTACATCTTCGCTCAGGCAGTGCATTCAATATGTTTGGCGGCACTATTGAAAATAACCGTACCAGCGGCCAGCAATCAGGCGGCGGCGTGCGCTTAGTTGGCAATAGCACATTCGATATGTTTGATGGTGTTATCAGAAATAATACTGCAACTGTTAACGGCGGCGGCGTACAAATACAAGATAACGGAATATTTGAAATGTTTGGCGGCGCTATTACAAACAATAATGGAAGTCACGGCGGCGGCGTACATCTGTTTGGAGAAGGCTTATTTAATATGATGGGTAATTCCATAATATCTGATAACCATGCTACAGTTATAGGCGGCGGCTTGCGTGCTTGGGGTCTGGCTAATATAAACGAAGGCACTATTATCAATAATACTGTCGGTGATGCTTCAGGCTTTGCTGCATTTGCTGCCAGAGGCGTTATGGCCGGTACGGTAAATGTTGATGAATTTGCCGGAAACTATGAAGCGAGTTATGAGGCTGAGGCATATTAATGTATTATTGGATATACCAGCTGAAAATCGGTTAAGCACACTTTGAAGATTTAAGAATGATTTTGAATGTGTATTAAGTTTGTAATTTGTCATCCCGATAGGGCGCTGTGCCGTCATTAATTCGGGGTCCCTTATCATAATTGATAGCTGTATGGGGTCGCAGACCTTTGGTTTCTTGAAAGAATTATATTGAAACCAAAGGTCTGCGATGGCAATTTTGCAGAATTAAAATCCTTGCGTACTATATCATTATTACTGCATCTTTATTTCTTTTTGGGAATATGGTATGATTATCTAAGTAATAGACTGCGTTTTAGCAAGTTAACAACATGTACGCCCCTACTTTTGTGTAGAAGTAACGAGAATAGAAATTTGATACATCTATCCCGAGCTTCGCACCAAGCAATAACTTCTTGGTTTAATGGGTATTGATTATGAATGGAGACCATAAGGTATTTTTGGATGATGCTCCTTTAAATATGAAGGGTATCTTAATCTATACTAAAAAAATTGAATAAATCAAAGAATAGAATTTATTATAACGGGATGGAAATAGAGTATAGCTTTAACTTAAGTGAAGGTTGTGAAGTAGATATAGTTAATGCCCTGGAAAGAGATGTAGGCTTCATGTTGCCTGATGACTACAGGCAATTCCTGTCAAACACAAATGGGGTGGGCCTGTCGGGGCATACATCATCCAGATTCTGTACTATAGAAGAGATATATTCTATCAGGTCACTATCGTGGACATATTCTAAGGAGTTTTTAGCTGTTGGGACATGTGCAGACTCTACAATGCACATTGCGTTAAAAGGCGAAGGCAGCAAGGCTGATAACAATATATATGTTATTGATGTTATGGCAGAACGGAATTTCCGTTGTCTTAACTGTAGTTTCATTGATTTTTTTAATAAGTTTATAATGTCTTATGGTTCGGTTTTTTGGGACTGGGTATAGTGCTTTAATTTTCTATAGTCTTTCTGCTGCACCAGATACTTCCTCATAGCATCTTAAACATTTTACTTGCAGAAATAACAGAAATTAAAAGTGCTATATAAATTATAAAATTTAAAAACAAAATGCAGCCGGTATATCTAAAAAACCGGCTGCATTTCTATTCTATTCTCCATTCCAAACCCGCCAAACCCTTGCACTATGTATACCCCAGCCCAAAACTCACACGCAAGGCCCTATCCACTCTGCTCATAAAGGCATCATCCAAATGACAGATTTTTTCTCTAAGACGCTTTTTGTCAACCGTGCGAACTTGTTCAAGTAATACAACCGAATCTTTCACCAAAGTATATTTTGTGCAGTCTATTTCTATATGGGTGGGCAGCTTTGCTTTGCCCATTTGGCTTGTAATGGCGGCGCAGATGATGGTCGGGCTGTATTTGTTGCCCACGTCGTTTTGCACAATCAGCACAGGACGTATGCCGCCTTGCTCTGAACCTATAACGGGACTTAAGTCCGCATAAAATATGTCGCCACGCTTCACTAACATATCCTCACTCTCCGTTAAATCTTTGGCTACATATTTATTATGACCTTGATACTGGTATTTAATACATATATTTTGGACATGTATGTAATAATTAAATCAACTATGGTTTATGTAAAACCGAGGCATGCGCTCTGACAAGGCCGTTACTACTTCGTAGTTTATGGAGCTTTGGGCGCAGGCAACATCTTCTGCCCAAATTCTTTCATCGCCGGACATTCCGATAATTATGACTTCATCACGCAGTTTTGCATTTGCGCCTGTAGCATTCACCATAAATTGGTCCATGCACACATTGCCGATGATATCACATTTGCAGCCGTTTATCAGCACAGCTCCACGGTTGCTTAAAGCTCTTGACAAACCATCGCCGTATCCTATAGGCACAGTGGCAACCTGCATGTTGCTTGAGGCAAAAAACTTGCGGGAATATCCAACGCTTTCTCCGCAATAAATGCTTTTTACTTGTGCCACACGGCTTTTTAGGGTCAGTGCGGGCTTTATACCCAGCAGCGCAAGCTCTTTAGCGCCTTCTTGTTTGGAATTGGGAGCAAGCCCATATGTCAAAACGCCTGCACGCACCATGCTTAGGTCAAACTCGCGGTGGTTTATAATGCCGCCGGAATTAGAAATATGTTTAATAGGAATATGTAGACCCAGACTTTCTATTTCGTTTATAATATGCAAAAAGCGGGAAAATTGTTCTTTAGCGAATTCTGCGCCCGAATCGGATGTAGCTAAATGGGAATACAAACCTGTAATAACCAAATTAGGCAAAGCAGATATTTTTAGAATTTCTTTGGCTGTTTGTGAAACTTCATTTAATCTGCTGCCGTATCCAATGCGGTTCATGCCGGTGTCGATTTTAATATGCAGCTTTACAGGGCGCATAAGATACGAAGCAACTGAGGATAGTCCTTTTGCTGTTTCCAGACTAAAGATAGTTGCGTTTAGGTCGTTTAGTATAAGGTTTTCATATTCCTCCTCAAATACGGGACTAAGCACCAAAATAGGCACATTTATTCCGAATCTGCGAAGGAAAACACCTTCTGTTACCGTTGCAACGCCAAGCCAATCGGCTCCTGCAGATAATGCGGCGGTAGAAACTTCATAGATGCCGTGGCCGTATCCATTGGCTTTTACCACCGCCATTACCATAGTATTTGTACTGACCATTTTTTTAACTATTCCAATATTTGCAGCTATGCAAGTTAAATCAATCACTGCTGCCGCTCTTGCGTATTTAATCATATCTTCACCCGGTAAAATAATCTTTAATTTACTTGAAACATGCCGTCTTCTATAGGTACATTATACTCAAAGCTATTAAAAATTACAATAATTCTTTCCCCGCCGTTTGCATCAAAAATTATCAACTGGCTGGGAAGTAATGTGTCATTATTAACCCACAATCTTTCCGTTGCCATATAGGGATGATTACCGGGTATTTGAGTTTCCAGTACTGTTGCGATGCTTTCATCCATTGCCGCCGCCGATACGCTGACCTCCTGACTGTTTACAAAATTACGTATAAAAGAAGTCAATAGAATTTCAAGTCTTTCCGGTGCTTCTGTAGTCGTTTGGGAAATGCGCCCGTCTACCCTTGGGTTAAATTGGGAAATGGTTGTTCCGTCAAATACAGTCGTATTGCCCGCCACATTTGCAGGAGCTGTAACTTCTATGCGGTATTCGCCGGTTATTAGGCCATGCTGGATGGTTTCATAAGTATGTGTGCTATTATTGGAAATAAATGTTACAGTGGCTTGGGCTGTAAAACTTTCCATAGACAAAAGCTGTCTGTGGATTCTTTCAAATGCTGTGGCATCTACCCTTTCCTCAATCGCTGTACAGGCGGAAAGGGTGAAGATTCCCACCAAGATAATGGCTAGGATTGCAAGTTTTTTCATGATAACCTCCGGACAAAGTATAATTTGTCTATATATACTAGCTCTAATGCTTATTTATGCTTGATTTATTATGATTACGTATAAAGTAGATAAGGGTGGCAAACATGACATACAGCCCCAAAAAGCCGAAGAAAGCATATGCTTTGCTTACTATATTGGAAAAACCTGCATGTGCGGCGGCTATTGCTGCCAAAGTTATAAGTATTTTTAGTGAAAGGGGCGACAAATTTATTCTGCTGGACAGCCATGCAGTTAAAGAAAAGCCGTTTGTGACGGCAGTGGTAAGTATGGCTAAAAACAGTAAAAACATATATAAATATCCCATGATATGACCAAGTTCCAATGCAAGAGCCAGCATAGGCAGCTCTAATTCCCGCACAAAGGCAAGATTTGTGAACAGTGCCAAGGACATGACTATGCCTATAACACCTAAAAATATGCCGCCCAAAAGGCCGCCCCATCTGGCTATGCTTTTATTTGTAACCAGCGCAGGCATGGATGACAGCACAGCCGCCGCCGGAAGCATATTGTAAGATGCATAGACCAAGGCGGATGTAGGCCAGGAGTCTATTATGCCGCCAAAAGCAGCTGCGGGCTGAGTTGCTGAAAATATTGAATATAATCCTACGATTAGAGTACCAACCACTAAAATTGGTGTTACGATGGTATTTATTTCTACCATGCCACGCAAATCAAAAAGCAGCACAATGAAAACCAAAATTGCTGCGGCAAAAACTCCTGCCGAGAAAGGCAAACCCAAGGCTTGGCCGCCAAGCGCTCCCGTACCTGCAAGCATGGCTGAAAAAATGACGAATATAAATACGCCTGTAATGATGTCTAAAATGCCGCCGAGCTTTTTGCCGAAAACCAACTTCATAAATTCCTTATAGCTGCCTATATTTTCTTTTACGCATATACCCATTACAGCCCATCCGCAAAAAGATATCAGAGCGGCGGAAAAGATAAGGCCCAATATGCCAAGCGGGCCGTGACGCAAAAAGAATGTAAGATGTTCACGGCCGGATGCAAAGCCTGCGCCAAAGACCAAGCCTGCGTATACACATGCGGTTTTTATTATTTTTGCTGATGTTTTTTCCATTTGCATCATCCTTGTACAATAGTAATACAACTTATGAAGTTATAGGCTTGTTTAGACTTAGAACCTGTCTACTATCTATCTTCACACAATTTTTTTCGCCCTTTGGATTGTGCAAAGAACGCACAATCGTCGGGTTGTACTTAACGCTCTCGCTTGTTTTTCAGAAAACCACTGAAAAACAGCTGCCGCTACAATCCGGGGACGCTCAAAAATTGGTTCAGATTAGATAGTAGACAGGTTCTTACGGATTTAGCTCTATATGGTAATTTTCATTATTTTTCCAAACAGTAGCATTACATATTTTTCAAAAACTAGAAGAAACTATATTTGTTAGAAAAAACAAACCGGAGAGGAGGGCGATTATGCCCAATTTAAGCACAATGGAGTATAACTCCATAAGAGAAATAGCAGGCTGCCACATCACTTGCGCCAGCAAACTCGGCGAATATGCAGAAAAATGCACTGACGGCCAGATTAAGCAAATGTTCCAAAAAGCAGCGCAGGATTGCACAAAAGCAGCGCAAACTTTATCACAAATGCTATAAAGTTGATTAAAGAGGAGGAGAGAATTATGCAAGAAAAAGATATGGTAGCAGATGCATTGTCCGGCGTGAAGTCCAGTCTTGGCACATATGCCAAAACTATTGCAGAAACAAATGACCCGCAGCTTCGCCAGACTTTCCAGCAAATGCGTGACGGTGACGAAAAATTTCAATATGAATTATACAAAATTGCTGCGCAAAAAGGGTATTATCAGCCTGCGCCTCAAGCAGACCAGGCTCAATGCCAGCAGTTGAAAAGCCACATAAGCCAATGCTTGCAGTAAAAGTGAAATGCACCCGGAAATGGGTGCATTTTTATATGGAATAGTTTTTTACCGTGTGATAAAATATAATGCAGGGGTGATAATATGACAAAAAAAGAACGCGTTAAAGCTGTGCTGCATGCTTTGGATGAAAGATACCCATATGAGGATAAATGCTATTTAAACTTTAACGCTCCGCATGAATTGCTTATAGCGACAATGCTTAGTGCGCAATGCACCGATGACAGAGTAAATTTGGTGACTGCCGACCTTTTTGTAAAATATCCTACACTGGAAGCTTTTGCGGCGGCGAATATATCTGAAATGGAGAAGGATGTAAAATCCACGGGATTTTACCGCAATAAAGCAAAAAATATAATTGCGGCGGCAAACGACTTACTTGTGGTACATAATGGCATTTTACCATCAGACATAGAAGAACTTACCAAATTGCCGGGCGTTGGACGAAAAACGGCAAATGTGGTGCGCTGCCACATTTTTAATCTGCCCAGCGTTGTTGTGGATACTCATGTCAAGCGCATTTCAACGAGATGGAAATTTACAAAAAACACCGACCCGGATAAAATTGAATTTGACCTTATGAAGATTTTGCCGAAACATCACTGGATACGGTATAATCATCAAGTGATTGCCTTTGGCAGAGAGATTTGCAAAGCACCGAAAGCAAAGTGCCATATGTGTTTTATGACCGATATTTGTCCCAGCTATATCCGTTCCGTTTAAAGCTTAGCGGAACAGCTATATAATAAGCCCGGCTAAATTGGCAATACTAATCCCAAGCAAAAAGCGAAGGAGGACAAATTGTGGACAGCAAGGACTTTTTAAGAATGAGAGATGCGTTTTCGTCTGCGGATGTTGACGGAAAAATAGATATTTATGTAAGCGCAGAGGGCTTGAGTCCGAACCAATACAGAGAGCTTCTTAAAATGTTTCCTATGAAGGAAATGCATAGGCTTGAGGAAGCTTTGGGATAGGGGGTAAGGTAAATGGCGAAAGACAGCCAAATTGATTCAAAAGAGGTTCGCAAACAGAAAGCAGGCGGCGGGCCGACACATGCGGAATCCGGGAATGATGGAGAAGGCAGGAATGCCAAAAAGCAGTCTGGGGACAGAGGGGATGTTTAGTCATCTAATTATTGATATTAAATTTAATATATACACATAATATTTACAATAACCAAAACATCGTAGGGGCGGCTTTCAGCCGCCCTGTACAATGTGCAACAAGTTCATAACTAAAACACAACTTCTCAAATGCTCAAATATTCCACTCAATACGAACACTTTCACAAGTAGCAAATATCCTGGACACAAGACCATCAATTACAATCTGCCTATCTTTAAAGCCGGTATTATCCCAATTATCAAGATGATTAGAAATACGTTTGATGCGGTCTGATGATATAGTTTGAATGTTTAAGTCTGTAATGGACTTAATGATATCCTGCCGTCTTGCATCCAATTCTTCTATTTTGGTATTTGCATATGATAATAAAGTAGGGTTGGCACCCGTCAAGGTATTAATCAGCTTTTCAATTTCAGCTTCTACTTGCAACAACTCAACATTATATGCAGTCAGTTTGGGATTGGATTTTGTTTGGCTGCCGCCTGATAAGGTTTTGAACTCTGCCATCTTATCTAACATCTGACCATAGATGACTTGTTCAACGTCATGCACTCGCAGCGTTCCGCAACCTATGCAGTTTTTACTATCAGCACGTTTTCTGCATCTGAAATATGCTATTCGGATTGAGCCAGAATGATTTTCTATGTCTGTTCCTTGTGTTTTGGAAGAATCATATGCATGATTGAAGTTAACCCATCTTTGAGTAGGCGAATACATAAGTGCTGAACCGCAATTACCGCACTTAATTTTACCTGATAGCCAAGTATTTTTTGCTTTGTGTGTTCCTTTAAAGCCTGGGGTGGTCATTAACCTTTTGCGGACAGTAAGCCATATTTCGGAAGGGATAAGTCCTTCATACGGTGCAAGTACAAAGATTTGGTCTTTGATGTTGAATTGTTTGCTTTCCTTTACATCTCTGCCTTGAAATAGATAACAGCCATTTGAACTTGAAAAGTCTGCAACATCATTTACCATGTTTGCTCCTTGCGATTTGAAAAATTCATATATTTCTAAATCAGCTTGAGCATATATGGGGTTTTTCATTGTGCTTGACAGTGTAGACCTATGTATTTCTTCTCCGCCAATCCTTATGCCTTGCTCTGCAAAATATCTTGTAATATCTCCAAGTGATATATTGGGGTTAGAATACATTTCATACATTAGCTTGATGTGCCGAGAAGTGATTGTGTCAGCAATCATCTTTTTAGTGTTTATTCCTTCAATTATAGTAGGCTCTAGCTTAAAGTCATAGGGTATAGAGCCCCCATGTAAAAACCTTTAAGGCATCTGCTGTACCAAGCGTCTGTTACCCTTTTTTGGATGGTTTCTCTTTCAAGCTGTGCAAAGACTGTACAGATATTTAACATCGCCCTGCCCATTGGGGTTGAGGTATCAAATTTCTCTGTGCTTGATACAAATTCCACATTGTAGCGTTGGAACATTTCCATCATATTTGAGAAGTCTATGATAGAGCGGCTTATGCGGTCTAACTTGTAGACGATTACACGCTTTATCAACCCCTGTTCAATATCACGCACTAGCTGTTGAAATTGAGGTCTATCGGTATTCTTCCCAGAATAGCCTTTGTCGGTATACTCCTTATAACTACCACCTTTCAACTCATATTTGCAAAAGCCAATCTGACTTTCGATTGATATGCTGTCATTCCGGTCTACCGACTGTCTGCCACAAATCGCGTCAATGCGGTTTACAGATTTTATGAAACTGCTGTTTTCGTTGGTGTTTCCGGTGTTATTAATGTCGTTGGTGTTAGTGTGGACACTAAACCTACTGCTGTTTTGATTATTTATTTTGATGCTATTCATACAATTAGCTCCTTCCAGGATTTCTAATTCAAATTTTAATTCCTGAATTAGAATAGTGGAGCTAACCTACATATAAATATTATAGCATTTTTAGCTCCTTGGCGCAAGGTTGTTCTATTCTAATCATAATCATTCAAGAGATAGTGTATAAGGATAAGTAATGAGGAAAGGAAATTATCATAACTTAATAATATGGTGATGTTGTATTTTGTTGTGCGCTATATCCATCACTTTCTTAATCTGAATACTTAACAAAAACATCATAAAGCAGTTTTTCAATTTCTTTTTCCTTCTCTCTCGCTCTTTGGGCGAAAGAACCAGGGTTAGATTTTCAATAGTAATAGACTTACCCATGAAAGGCACGGTTTTGATTTCACTTTGGAATTTGATAGCTGTTTGCATTTTCTATTGCCTCCCCTGCATGAAAAGATAGCTCGATAAAATATATTGATAAAAAATAGTGATACTGTAAATAATTAAAGTCGTGGCTGTTTTGTTTCACTCCAAGGCAAAGCAAGAAGGCAACGTATTATAACGCCGCCTTCTTGCTAATTAAGCCTCGGGTCAACTTGTCCCGAGGCCATAGAAGGAAACAGCCGTATTCATCTTGAGCTGTCATAAGACATAATTATCTCCGGCTTGTTTATCCTTCAACTTGGTATATTAAGAGAGGAAATAACCTCTCATACTATAGGTCACTTTGAGGGCAAATATTTGACCGGAAGTTGAAATTTTCATAAAAAATTTTCATAGTAGCCAGCCCTCTTGTTATTGATAAACTAACAGAGACTTTTGTAACCCCTTCGGATTCGGCTATTTCTGTTTGGGTTTTGCATGTTTACTTAAACCGTTCACTTAAAAAACTCTGCTGAGATGATAAGAACGCCTACTTTAGCTTAGGGCCAAAATGTCCCGAAGTGCATTTCTCTTTTATGCATTGCTTTCCGAACTAACTTTATCACTTGTTTAGTTGCTCCAAATATAATCCATTTTTATTCTATCCCTTTTGACTGTACTTTTGATTGCATTTACTCTAAATTTACTTAATCAGGCCCATTCATATCATAATTTAACGAACCTTACCCGCCTTACCCGCATCAAAAAATAATAAATCCAAAGATTCTACTTAAATTACCGCTTTTTAGGATAAATATTTGCTAATCTTATTGTGAGGCAAAGCAAAGATGTGTTCGGTCACATTGAATCTACAAAAGTTTTGCTTACATCAAGCCCAAATATTTTGTTACTTGCCATATTTAATTTTATGTAGTAGACAAAATCGTTTTGGGAAGTGAATGGGGGAATTTTATGATTTGAATATTTTAGCTTTTGCAATTTTGCATTATCTTGGCTTTTGAATATCGGACAAGCTCTTATAATTTTAGATTTAGGTAACGCATGTCCCAACATTAAAGGTTGTAACCTTATGAATATAAATTGGGGAAATTGCGAAAAGAATGGGGCTTGATTTATTTGATATAAAAGTTACATTTTAAAAAGTGCCAAGATTTCAGCAAAAAAGGGAGGGGGAATGAGTAATAAAATATTTGTGGCATGTCAGTCAAATAGTCCTTGCGTCACTTGCTAGTTTTATAGCTTGGTTCTTAGGGGGCATAGACAGCTATATATATGTGCTGGCAAAGAACGAAATCTACCAAACATAAATTTTTCTAATCATTTCAATTTACTGCTCTCTACATATCCCGGAAAAAAGATTGAGTTATGCGAAGCCGCTTTAGTTTCAGACCGAATGTTTCGTCATATAAAGTCTGGCCGCTTTTTAAGAAAAGAACCTGTCTTGGCCTTGCTAATCGCCTTGGGTCTGGAATTAGAAGATATTCAATTTGCATTGAAAAAGGCCGGATTCATTCTTTCTGATTCATTGCCTAGAGATAGCATAATCATATGGATGTTAAATAATGAATCAATCAACCAGAAAAGAGAAATGCGATTGATGCAGATAAACGAAATACTTTATTCACTTGGGCAACCATTGCTTATGACGAGACTGAAAGGATAGTGAGTTTGGTTTTTATGATAATTTAATTAATTATTATTTTCATAATAAATTACTCGATAGAGCTATGTTGCGAAGTATTTATAATACCACAATGAATAATTAGTACATGAAAAACATATAAGAAACCATAATTTAGATGTTTTCAACTTATTCTTTTATTAATATTTACGTTACTTCGTTGGAATGGAGGTTTATATGAAAATTATAGCACTGGGTAATGGAAAATCAGGACTAAGAGTAGCAGAGTCTATCACAAAATACACAAATTGTTCTGACTTTTTGTATATTTACGAATATGCTCCTCATAATCATTTTGATAAGTTTCTTAAAGCTCACTATTCTTCCATAAAAAATGATTTAAATGAATTACTTTTAAAAGCAGAGATAATTATTATGTGTGGTTGGCAATACAAAATACCCAAATTGATAACACATCTTGGGAACTGCTACAATATCCACCCTTCATTATTACCATCATATAGAGGAATAACATCTTTTGATGAACAATTAAAGAACAACGAAATGACATTCGGCATTACATTTCATAAAGCAAATCATATAATAGACGGCGGCCCTATTTTTAAGCAAATTTCTTACTCTGCCATAGACGAAGAAGATGCATTTTTAAAAGGTTTAAAATGTGCAGAATATCTGGTCAAGATTTTTTTTCATTTTTATCCGAATATAAAGTGTCATTCGCAATCTAAACGTAATTTGCGAGAAAATGTTCTTATTGATTGGAAAGAATTAGAATTTAATTAAAGTCTTTGCTCTACATGAAATCTGATAGATTTTAAGCTATTAATGATGGGGATGACTTTGCATCACTCATACCACTTAGCCTGTGCTTCAAAAAGCTTCGCATAAATGCCCTTTCTCTCCATCAAGTCCTCATGCCGCCCTTCTTCCGCAATACGCCCATCATCTACAACGATTATTCTATCAGCAATTTGCGCTGCGCCCAAGCGGTGTGTCACTAATATAGCCGTCTTATCTTTTGCCAATTCAGAAAAGGACTGATAAATCATCCGTTCTTCAATAGGATCGATGGCAGCAGTTGGTTCGTCAAGAATGATAAAATCGTGGACGCGATACAATCCCCGGGCTATTGCTAAGCGTTGCCATTGACCACCTGATAGGTCTACTCCGTCAAATTCCCGAGAGAGCATCGTGTCTAATCCTTGAGGGTAAGCTGCAGAATCAAGATTAACACCCGCTCTGGCAATGGCTTTTCGGATATCATCGTCTTTATCTGTCTTTTTTGCATAACTTATAGAAATATTTTCTCTTGCAGTCAGCTTATACTGCTGAAAGCGTTGAAAAACCCCGGACTTCCGTTTAAATAACGACTCCATGGATATCTCCCGTGTATCTATTCCACCAATTTTAACTACTCCCGATATCGGCAAATACAACCCTGTAATTAACTTTACCAATGTGGACTTGCCTGCACCGTTAGCACCCACAAGTGCAACTGTTTCTCCCGGGGCAAGTTCCAGAGAAATATTATTAAGTGCTTTTTCGTTGCGACCCGGATATATGAACGATACGTCTTGTAGAGATACACCATACATTCCGGCAGGCAATTCCTGCGCTCCGTTTCGTTTAGGGAGATAGAAAAATGAAACTAAATTACGGGAAAATGCCAGATTCTCCGGCAAACGAGAGAAATAACCCCATTGAAACAGCCCGTATACCACTTCAAAGAGTCTTTCAACGGTAACAAGTATTGCCGCAAACGCCCCAATTGAAATATAACCATCTCGCAAGAATACTACCAGCAGGACAATAATCCCAATATGTGCAACCACGGTTGGTATGCGGAATATTAAATCGTATATCCGCATCTTTCTCTGCACCTTCCACTGTTCGCGGGTAAAAAGCTTCATAGTAGTATGAAACAGATTGAAGAAGAAGCCAAATGCCCCAAGCTGCCGGGTTTCCTTCAAATACTCACGAGCGCATAAGGCATTTTCATAGTGCTCAAATGCTCGGCGCAATGGCGCGGCACGTTCTTCAGTATTTGCCATAATTTTTGTGCGGAACCAATTCTCAAAGAAAATCGGTGCTATTATAAACAAAAAAATCAGTGGCAAAATCGGGTGCAAATTATATAGATACGCTGTCATGAAAATAAAAAATGGCGTGTAAAATGTAAATAACTCAATAAACCCCCATACAAATCCAGATGCTTGCCTTCCGACGGCTCGGCTTGCCTTTTCAATATTATTCAGATAGTTAGAGTCCTCGTAGATGATAGGGTCGGTGCTAGATGCAGAACGATGCATTTTATCTTCAAGGGCGAGAGCGCTTATAATGTCTTGTGTACGTATTAAATAATCCGCAAAATTGTTTAATACTATCTCTGCCAATATGACACTACCCATATATAAAAACCCGCGTACGACTCCCGTTAATTCCAAATAAGGGTTTAATACAGCTTCTGCTACAGCGTCAAACAAGTAGTGCATGGATGTGACACCAAAAACCCATATTATACCTCTTGCCACACTCACAATCATTGACAACGCAATCCGCCAACCCAACGCTTTAAATCGAAGTACCAGAAGCTTCCTCAGAGTGAAGAAAAAGGATAAATTTTTCATTGATACCAACTCCTTTGTGCTTCGTACATTTCTGCATATATGCCGCATTGTGCAATGAGCTGTTTGTGGGTTCCTTGCTCGGCTACTATGCCGCCTTCCAGTACAATTATCTCATCGGCCAGTTTAACAGAACCCAGCCGATGACTAATAAATATCGTGGTGCGGCCGCGGCTTATTTCCTTGAAGTGTTGGTATGCATTGCTTTCACTAATCGGATCAAGTGCGGCGGTTGGCTCATCCAAAATTATTACCGGAGCAGGATTGGCTAATACTCGCGCCAGCGCGACACGTTGCCATTGGCCGCCGGATAAGTCTTGTCCATCAGGCATTTCTTTGCTGATTATGGAATCCATTCCCTTGGGCAGTTCTGCAGCTATTTCATCTATATTCATAATAGTTACAGCTTTTTCTATATTTCCACCCAGCGCGATGTTTTCTTCCAATGTAATACCATAACGGGCAAAATCCTGATATGCTACTGCAAAAGTGGCTTTTAGCTCATCGGATGGGATATCACGCAATTCTCGCTCATTTATCAAAATCTCGCCAATATACTCCTGGTACAGGCCAATCAATAGTTTTATGATAGTAGATTTTCCTGCGCCGTTAGCTCCTACGATGGCATAATGCTTGTTTTTTTCAAAGGTGAAATTAACTCCTTTCAGTACAACTGCATCAATTCCAGGATATGCAAAAACCACGTTACGGAATGTAATTTTATCCGGCGGCAGAACGGGATAACGCGGCAAAACTTCCGCGCCCTCAACGGTTTCGAGTGCAGCAAACTCTGTAAGATCACGGAAGTATGCAGCACTGTCTGTAAGTCCGCTAACCAATCTAGGTATGCGGTTTGATGTATACTGCATTAAAGTAAAAACCATTCCGGTCAAAGCTACAAACATAGCAACGGATGTAGCTCCATTTATCGCAGAGATTGCAAGAACTACTGCAACCCCCAAAGATACTGATAAAATTAATATATCCGAAAAAGTTTTTCGAAGTATTGTCAACCTATGGGTCTTTTCTAAGATTTCATAGAACTGCTTAGAAAATCCAGCAAAATAAGTGTTCATTCTTTCTGAGAATCCGAACATAGTGCGCTCATCCACCGCTTCGCGCCGGATTAAAATATCACTTAGATATCCAGCACGACGACCAACTTTTTCAGATTCTTTGAAGCCTACGTAAATACGCTGGCCATTTTTCATTGCAATATACTGCGCAGGAATACCAGCCGCTATTACAATCAACGCCATCCAGCCCACATTTGCAATTAGCACAACCAGCAGCGAAATTACTTGCACAGTCATGGATGTAAGTTGTATGAGACTGTGCAGCGTATCACATATCCGTTCAGCAGGGTTTGCGGATACCCGCCGAATTAAATCATAAATGTTATTATTTTCTACATAGGCGTATTTTAATCGGGCACGCTTTTCTATAATAGCGCTGCGGAAAGCTGTATAGAGAGATAATCGCTGATGTGTGTTTGAAATTTGTTCAACGGCATTTTGTATCTTGCCGAACACAACAATACTTAATATAAGGACTATCGGCAAGATTAATGCGTCTGCGCCTCCAACGCCATCGACTAGAGCAGCTGATGTTTCAATGAGTGCAGCTGTTGAATAGACAAAGATAATAGGTTGGGAGCTGCTGATTAAAAAGAATATTCCGTTTAGGATTACACATATCGGTGCAGCATGAAAGCTTATCGGTATTGACGCTAGTAATGTATAGCGTTTAAGTTTCAGGGTAAAGAGCGAGGGCTCCCTTGGCAGTGATTCGTTTTTTGCTCTTGCTTGCTCCATTTAACCCATCCTCTCAAAGTTTAAATTCAGTGCTTAAAATAAAAGACCTTATATCTTTTTTAATACTTCTGCTCCGAAGAGATTTTTAAAATTACGGAATTGTCTCATAAATTTAGATTTCTAATCTGTCATTATCCTTTATACTTTATTTATCAAGATAAGAGGTTTAGATATTGTATGGCTCTGGAATTGCCCTATTTTTAAAGACATTACCTTTTTAATCCCCTCTAATTTAATTTTTATATTTCAAAATACTATACTTTAAAAATACTATACTATAAATTATTGCATATGGCAAATGATTATTATATATGATAAATTTGTTATGTTGACATGTATAACGGTATTGTAAAGGGCATCAGCGACAACTTTAATCTCAGACAAGGGCTTGGAGTTATGGAATAAATGAATTTTGACATTGTGGACTTTGCCCTGCACGTTTTGGCAAGCAGGGCAAGTGTATATACACTTGCGCATTTTTTCATATTTACGCTTTGCGAAAATATGAAAAAACTCCGCTTGTTGGGGTTCCCCCAAACCCGTGCTTCGGGCCAGATTGGCCCGAAGTTTGCGTCGCATCGCTTCGCTCCTTGTTGTTGCGTCATTCCGCTTTGCTTCATTTCTTGTTTTAAAATCATTTTTGTCCACTTGTTAACTCTTAATAATCGGGAATATCACCCCTTTTTCGTACAAAATTTTAAGCAACTCTCTTTTCCTCTTGCTGAAACAAGAGCTTTCTGTATTCACTAGGCGAAATATAGTCCAATCGCTTTTGCACTCTTCTTGAATGGCTCGAAGCGTATTATATTTTTCTATTGATAATGTTTTGTTGGTAATACCCTGTCCCAGCCTGACACAAATGTGGATATCATATGCTCAAATATTGGGCATATGATTAAACTATCATCTACCCAATATTCGAAACCTTGAAAGCCAGTATTTATACAGATTTACATATGGTCAAATATCCACTAACTACTCCTCTTTTTCCTCATATATTCACGGTTTCTTTTACGCTGTGCTTTGCCTGCGCACTTCTCACCGCAATATATCTGTCTGCCATTCACAGGAAATACTATACCACAAAAGGCGCAAAGTCTAGCTTCTGCCTTTAGAGCCTGTTCACACTACCAAATAGCCACAAACACCAATGCAAGCTGAATAAACCCAATGAGCGTAGTATCAAGCTTTTCATATCGTGTGAATATGCGTCGGAAGCCTTTGATTAAGCGGAAGAATCTCTCGATTTCGTTGCGCCTTTTGTAAAGTTCTTTGTCATAATCCCAAGGATTCTTGCGAT